>Ga0209611_10001800_pt1 | contig 37231 bp, 19 predicted proteins | sample S1TSphgellanicum_3_FD_187693 | JGI IMG/M metagenome (GOLD analysis project Ga0209611, IMG submission 187693) | Host-associated microbial communities from peat moss isolated from Minnesota, USA - S1T2_Fc - Sphagnum magellanicum MG (SPAdes) (version 2) | ecosystem: Host-associated > Plants > Peat...
TCAAAATTAGATCAGTTTTAGTTTGAAAGGTGTAAAAGCTCCTCCCAAAAATTCAGCATCATCGGTTTTGCTGTGAGGGAGTTACATTTGTTGAAAGTAGAGGAGGTTGAGTTGTTGTTTTTTCCTCAATCTAAGCAAGTGGTTTTTAGTTTCGGGCTTAACTTTTGGTCAAGACATAAATAAAATTAAAAAAAAAATCATGAGATTTGGACACAACGCATTAAATTTTTAGTAAATTTCATTACTTACCTCGAACCACCTTACTCGTTAGACTTCAACTACATATGTGAGTGCATATCTTAGTGGTGGAAGTGTGCAAGAAATCCTCACAAATAACACTGTTTGTAATAAATTGTGGAAGAATACAAGTGTTAAAATGAATAGTGGCTGAAGTTGAACATTAAAATTGATTATTGAAAAAATCAAATGTTAATGTTGAGACAAAAAAATCATAAATAATATGAGAAACAACCACTAAAAACACCCACGAACACCACTAGATTTGGATATGTTCCCGATGGTAGAAATAAAATATTTCAAGACTATAAATGTAGAGATGCAAATAGTCATTGAATGATGGGGATATTTTAATCACTTGTAGGATTACAAGATATATGGGATGGTGATGAAAATGTTTATTACAAAGTTTCTGAGTAACCAACCATGAAAACAATGTACAGGTATGGATGATGTTCACATGGAAATTGACTAGGCCATCAACCTAGCCATGTGGATTTCATAGGGTGAAAAATGCATTAAATTAAATACCTCCAATATGTGTAATCTCTAGTTCCAAAATTTATAATACACATTAGTTAAAATATGTACATGTTTAGATTATTCACACGATTATTTAATTACTTTCATTACACATTAATTTATAAAGACCTCTTATACATCCAAATATCAATTGAAGCTTGGAAAATGTTTTGAGTGTTTCACACTTGATATGAGGGTCTATGTAGGAGTGCAATGAAATATAGGAATAATAGTTGCCAAAGGGAATGAGCTGGACACATGGCATGTAAACAAAAAGTGGCATGAAGCCACATCAAGCCCAAGAGCCAATGAAATGATCATAATTACATGTTACACACAACACGCATGACATGAATAGGAAACATAGTTGTTATGTTTAATCCCATCCAAATGGTCCAAAGAAAGTTAGACAACTTTGAAGAGGCCATTGAATGCAGTAATTTAAAAGCAACCCTATAAAAATTTGGACTTTGGGAGTTGTTTACAACTTTGTAACATTGCTCAAGTAGAGTTTAGTATCTTTCATTGAGCTTCCAAATAGCAATAAAAAAATAAAATTTAAATTAAATTACTCATTTGCACAATGTCACGATATCCATATCTTAAGCACTTTTATCGAACATTGAGAGATTTGGAGTATTATCCATTAATAAATAAAAGAAAGTTAAAGAGTATAGATGTAGAGTTCCAAGCAAAGGTTGGGTATTGGGCATCTTTTAACCACTAATAGGATTATAAGATATACAGAACAATGATAAAAATGTTTTGTTCAGAGTTTTTGAACAACTTGTGATAACCTCTTGGAGACAATCCATGGCCAACACACCTGATGAATCAAAATTATAGAACGTGGTTTCATAAGTAATGTGACTACTTGCTCAAATTTCAAATTGAAAGGAGAATGAGCAAATCAATTTTGCTACGAAAGTAGTCGAGGAACATTTGTGACGCTGAAAACAATGCATACGAAACACCAATATTTGCTTACAACAAAAAGTTGGATCTTCTAATATTGGCTAGTTTTATTATTGGAAGCAATGTGGAAGAGGAAAACTCCCCACCATACCCAAAATTTGTAGTGATGAACTTATTAGAAGAGACAATGAATTCAAAAGACACCACCCCAGTGGCTACACCACAGTCCATAATGGGTTCCAATGAATTGAACTACCCACCAATGGCACTTGGTTCAGCTCAATATGTTCGGAACAAAGTTTGGTGACACTTCTGAAATTGGCAACAATTGCAAAGCTTGGCAGGAGAAGAGTTTTGAAGAATTATGTGTAATAATTAATAAGTCTTTGTAGATGGGGTTCTTTGAAGCTATGATGCACAAAAATATATATTTTGTATGAAGAAAATGTTTTTTGAACTAATATGCATTTTTTAGTTAACAAAGTAATATGTTTATTATCTTTGAATGGAGCAACTAAAGAGAAAATAACTATAAAAAATGCATAGGTTAATTAAAGTAGACGATATTATTGGTTTCAAAACGGGTTTCACATTTTTAGATATTTGACAAAAGTGATATCCCAAATTTTGCATTTCATTTCTTTTATAATAAAAAAAGATTTAAAATAATTAAATGTCATGTATAAGGAACAATAAAGCATTGGGAGGATGAACTAGTTTGAAATCTGACAACAAATGTAAACAAAATATATAATGATAAACATGCATCCAAATTACATCACAAAGAAGTTGAAAGAATTATGAAGAAACCCTAAAAAAGCTCTTGCATTAAATTTGGAACATTTGACCTCAAGTTACCCTTTACAATCAATTATCATAGAATACAGTCAAATTGAATGGGACAAGCATTTTAAACCAAGATAAAACTCCATTGGAGAAAGGTTCATAATGGGAAGAAATCATATATGCATTTTGTAACAACTTAGATTGTTGAAAAGCTGGAAAAACATTATTAGAGAGTCAAAAACATTCCATAAGCTTAATCAAGAGAATTGTGGAGACCATTAGCAGAGATGTTGTAGTCCTATTATAGGAGCCTTGAAACAATAGATTTGAAGAATTAAAATGAGAACGATGAAACAATAGAACCTAAAAAACACTTTCAAAATGTGTATCAAACAGTGAGGTATTGCATAGAGAGAGATAAACTTATTTTTATTAGCGAAAACAAGGTTGAATGTCTAGGTGAAATCATCAATTTATTGAAGACTTTACATTTGGAATTTAAAACATAAAAAGAAATAACCACTACATATAAATAACATCATTGAAAAGCATTTTTTTAAAAATTTCTAAACAGAAGATCTATATTTCAATATTAATTATGAAACAATTGACATGCATCTTAAAATATTTGTGCATAAATTGAAAATGAGGTTAGGGAGCATGTTAAAGAATTCAAGAATCTAGAGAATCATAACGCTTCCTACTAATAGAATGACCCTATTTGTTCAAGCACCACATGACACCCCCAAACTCCTTGATAGACCCAATTGCAAGTCTAAATGTGAAAACAACATAAGGATAAGGAGTTGGGGCATGCTCATTGACTCGCAGCACTTTGGGGGTAGAAGGGCATGCTGGAGCTCTAGGATGGGGACTAGGAAAAATGACAAGTAATTCAATTACTCACATGGACTTGCATAAACCAAACAACAAGTTGGTTAGTGCATAGTTGGAGCACTTTTGGTGCATGAACGAACCATAAGCAAACACAAACTCACAAGATTCACCATAGCCTAGACTTGGGAGAAGCCACCACCTTCCCCCTTATAATATTCTCAGTGCCTGGCCATGGGGCCTAAACTCTAAACCTTAGGCCAACACCTAAATGTCATTTTGTCTTAGGACTCCCAAGTTGGAGTCCCGAAATTCCCGAAATTCCCAAAATTGGGACTCCCACAACTTTGGAAGCCCATAACTTTGTGTGTAAACCTCCAATTGAGGTGAGGTCTAAAGCAAAGTGGTAGCCCTTGTCGACATATTTCCAATGGTATGTAGCACACCACCTGAACTCAAGGAAATTAGGGAGATTCTTGACTTTTAATGGTCAGGAATCAAATTGGCAATTTGATTCCCGACCTTTCTTTTGGTAATAACTTGTGTTTTAAGTATTCAAATGGGTCATGCGAGCCCATTTTAAACATCTATGTTCCAAGATCTTTCCAATGATATAAATAACTTCTCAATCCAATGAGTTTTGACACCTACAATTACCCTTTGAAAATTCGAAAGTCCATTGGGACTCCAACTTCCAAAGTGGGAGCTCATTTGGGAATGTGGGGGTTCATTCTCTCACATTCTTTTGCACTCCTAGGAGCATGAAATGTGACTCTCGAACTCACTCTTGGCCCGCACCTTTGCAAGCCCTTGCCTTGGTCGTGAGCCTAAGGTTAGGGTTGTGACACCACATGAAGAGGAATCATAGGAGTACTTCATTTTGCCTTAAAGCCCGGATTACAATGAAGATGGTAGATTAGAAAGTAATAGGGAGGATTAGTATTCACATAGAAAGATGTTGTGAAATGGGAAATTGAATGTCATAGAAGACTTAGAGGAATAATTTAATGAAAACATTTATCTAACCCCAATAGAGAGTGCATAAAAGAAACTATTACAACATGGGAGTAAAAATAGAACTAATGAACTCGTTGAAAGAGAAACTGTTACAACATGGGACTAAAAATAGAGTTGATGAACTCGTTGAAGTTGGCTAAGGATCACATGTTTTACTTGATAGTGTTTTCCTTGAGGATGAAATGTTAATCATGTTATAGAGAATGATATTATAGAATTCAAGGACAAACAAACAATGTATTAAAACAATGTGGTAGAATAGAAATATAAATATGAAACGCATTAAATATTAGACTATTTTGGTCATTTATTAATAGTAATGGAATTATCATCCATTATTAGAGATAACTTCATAGTACCTTTGAACTTGTTACATAAGAAAACCATATTTGAGACTTTTTAAAATTTTCATTGTTGTGAGCAAAACTTTTCAAATTGCATGAAATATATTTTTCCTCATGCCTTGTTGATTTGTCTCCAAATTGAATAGCTTGCAAATGTATACTAGCAAAACAATTGTTTGATCAAAACATCAAAACCTATTGAAAACCTCTAAAAATTAATTACAAGAATATATTTATTTTAGAAAGAAGCTAGATGAATAAGATGCACAAAAGAGAGGAGATTCCAAAGAATTCATGCAAAATGAAGAGCTATTGCTCTAAGAAAAAAAAGAGAATGGAAATGTCGTTACTCCATTTAGTATAAGAGCAATACAATCAAAGGCAAAAAAAGTCCAAAAACATCCTAAATATTAACTTCTTTCACTTCATCATCAATGAATATTTCAACACTAAGATGGTAATGGGTCCTAGGCTTTAGAGATGGGGGGATGGAACATAGGTCCGCTAATGCAAGAGCAGAAGCCTTGGCATATGAATGTAAGATAAAGCTTTAATGGGGACTTTGAAGGAAATCAAGATGAGCAAATAATGGCACATCTTGTTTTTTTGATCTGGTCGCCTCTTTGTAAATAGAAACCAAAACATTAAAAAAAGGTGAAAACATTGAAATTTTTAAGTTGCATAAGTAAAGGGATGTGGCTAGACTTACTCATAATCGAAATTAATTTTGGTTATTTTCTAGATGGGAGAATCGTCATCAAGGTTGAAAACAGGTTAGCCAATAGTTTCACTTGATTCTGCATCTAAAAGTGGTTTCAGAACTTCATCAAAGATCTCTAAATTAGCTTCTAGTGCAAGGATTTGCCTCCCCAACACCTAGCAAGCACGAATATTACTCCATGTAAGAACAATCAAATATAGAAGTTGGAGACAGATTAGATTGTAGAATTAACTTGGAATCCAAAACAATTAGAGAAGGATGAATGCAAGTACATGTCCCACAATTAAGGTCCACAACTATAGAATTTGGTGGTGAGCAAACATTGATGAAAGCCTACAATGTGATCACATGGAACTCCTTTGTCGCCCTAAAGCCCATGCAGTCTGGGATCTAGTCATTGAAGTCACATTGGTGTAGTTGTAGAAGACATCTTTAGCTTCATGATTAATACCCCTTTCGACCAACTTGGTAGAAGGGGTGGATAATTGAAACCTCAAGGAAAACACGATGTTTGGAACTAGATCCTTCATGAGAAGGGTGACACGACTTACAAAAATATACAAGAAAAAGGAAAAATTTAGTTCAAACCTAACTTTCAGAGAATGTAGAGTGTGAAGACATATGGATAAACTAAGATTTGTGGTACATGAAAAGATGGATCCTCACTACTCATCTAGGGGCTTGAGTTCACAACAATCCATTTCATGCAAACCTTCAACTAATAGCTTTCCAGGAAAGAACAAATCTCCTTCAACACTCATGGGTCATTTGCATGCATGATAATGGCGGCCCTTCTATTAAACAAAAACCTATTAGTAAGAACTACAATGAACTCGCTAAAATTATCCCCTCACTTGTTCCAAGGAGGAACGAGGGAGAATGGTCTAAAGACGTGTGGAATCAAAAGATTAGATGGTACATTTGCTAAAACAAGGTTGACCTTGTTCTTAGAAGACACCTGAAAAAAACAAGCATTTATTAAAAGGATTATACTAAATGAAGTAAAAAAAAATTCAAGATCAATCTAATTAACATAAAAAAGACAAAAAAAAATTTGTACAAAAAGTTGAACTAAACTCTTAGCATTCAACTTTCAATGTTGAAAGTTGAAGACCCAAAGCATTAGGCCCTTGGTCTTCAACTTTCAATGTTGAAAGTTGGAGACTAAAACGTGAGTGCTTTTGGACTTCAACTTTCAATGTTGAAAGTTGGAAATCGAGAACCAAGTGCTTTTGGCCTTCAACTTTCGATGCTGAAAATTGAAACCTAGGAGTTCTTTGCAATACATCTATTCTTGGAAAAGAAAATTTGGTCATGACAAAAGTTGTTTATAAAACCTTGATCCAAAATCAAAATAACAAATTGTGCAAGGAAATACCTCCTTCATGTATTCTGTAATGCCTAAACGTTCAGGTGGCCATACTCAATTCTAGATCCAGGATGTAAGAATTGAGCCCTAAGAAACATTCATCAATCTTACAATTGAACGATAGTGCGCAAAATTGGGAATAAGCAAAGGAGTGAACAATGGAATTATCTTCCCAATACTCAATGCTCCTGCACCAAGGGTAGTTTGCTCTTGTCATCTTCTCCAACATTCTTATTGAGGAGAACGAAATTCCTAGACGTCTATAATTGCATAGTCTACCTTGGTTGGGATGGTCTAAGTGGAAGTCACTAGAACTTCCTAAAGAGATGGCATGGCCAAGCCAAGTTCTACTTCTCTCTAAGATTGAGTGGGAACATCTTCCTTGTCTTGCATCTTTGATTTGGATTCCTGAACTTGTTTCTTTCCCCTCCTTTTGCCCCCCTCTAATCTCTTCTTGCTTGATGTTTCCTTCTCCAAGGCTCCAAATCCTTGAAAAAATCCTAGTTCATGTTTTTCTTGAATTTCGAACTATAATGTAAGAATGTTTTCCTTTGGGCAGTTAAGATACCAAACACAATTTGAAAAATGTGCAAATGTCCAATCTTTCAACATGTCCTTCATGTACATTGTGCTATCTATTTTTAAATCTCTCCATATTTCAAGGACTCTTAGAATCTCAGATATGGCACCCCTTCGAAAAATCACAAATGGAAATACTTACATTGGTCAGAAAATAATACGAAGTTAGTGATAATGAAATCAAAATGACATTGGAAGACTAATTTGCACTTGACATTAGATGATATAAATTTGGAATGGGTGCAAATGGGATAACATGAGTTGCACCTGCCTATTTAAGGGATTACTTTTTGGGGAATATTTTTTAGAATATTCTTTAAAAAGTCTTCCAAAATTTTTTCAAAAATCTTCAAATTTTTTTTAATGTTATTGTGTCAAGGTTTATGTAAAGAATTTCAAAATATATGTACTTTTCAAAAAAATTGAAGTCCATTTATAAGTTTTTTTAGTGTTAAAAAAAATGTGTTACAATGTTTAATGAGTGCTTTTGAAAGCTTTATATTCATTGGATATTTTTCAAATTAATTCACATGTTCCAATGATATATTATGAACCTTATTATATAAAAAAATCTTATATTTTCAAGACCAAATTAAATTACCGTTTCTAAACATGAAAAACAAAACATTGGTTACAGTTGTTACAATACATGTTAATGTGATTGCATTTGAATGGTTGGATCAAAAATCACCTATAAACCACCCATTTAAAGGCTTTGGTCCCATCGATCTGTTGCTCCCACAACTTATTTTTTCCGAATCCCATATTTGGATTTGAACTCCTTAAAAAAACATGTTTCCCAAAGAGAAAGTCTCCATTCCTAAATGTAGTCTGATAATGTAAATTGATCTTTAAACTTTAGAAGTTGAATGGAAAAATCAATGACAGTGGCATAATATAGTTTTTATACCTCCACCTCCAACTATAATATATTAAATGTAAGTTTGCAATTGCTTCAAGGACAAAAAATTCGAAGCCTCAGATGGTTAAACATTTATTTGAGACCAAAAAGTCGCCTTGTGAAGCCGTTTATTAAAAGTTCCATTCAAAAATCCATGTTTTGGAAATTTTGCTGTTTCTTCCAACACATCGGATTGGTTCCAAAGTTTCAACCAAGATACCTTAAGCTCATTCGTGACCTATGTAAAAGCTAACATGTGTAACTTTTCAGTGAGCATTTTCGGCTCTAAGTTCATATCATAGTGGACCTGAATTTGTTTTAGGAATTCGGGACCAAAAGCAAGGTCACAAAATGGCACATGTTTCATGAAGGTGGAGGTATGATCCCTCTAGACTTGATCCATCACCTTGTCCATAAGTGTTTGTAGTCTGGATGGTGACTTGAATTTCTCATTTAAAACTTCTTCATAATAAAACTTTACGGTGATGACTATTGTAACCGAAAGTTCACGTTACACCAAAAAGAAATGATTTTTGTAACTCACATGTCTTAATAAAAAAAACTAAAAAATTCAAGCGGAAACATTGGGCAAGAATCAAACCTTATGCATGTAGTCAAAAAAACTCTTTTGCCTCAAAGAGTACCAAGTCTTCCTTTATTTGTTCTCACATCTATTATAGACAACATGATTGATCACACCCTTGAATTGGACCAATGGAATCATGTCAATGCTCTGGATGTGAAAGAAATCATGCACCAAACTAGGCTTCACATGATCAAATTCGACAAACTTGGGGGGTTGAAACAAAATTAATAGTAAGAAAGGATTGGAACTTTAAAATCCATAACTTTTAGTTTGAATCTTGTTCATGTCTATCATTGCAATGAGGAGGTGGACGAGGCCCTTTTTTGTATGATGCATTGACAACCTTCCAATGATCATCCCACTCATGGATGTGATCTACAACAAATGCTTCCTCCCCTTGCCAATTTGTTGGAGGGACATAAAACACTTTGTTGCCTTCTCAATAGCCCATTTGGAATGCCTATTCCATCTTGAACACATTGATATTAAGGGTTGGCCTCACAATTGGCATGGATATCATGCAATAGAATGGTATGTTCATCCAAGCCTTAATTTTGGGATGAGTCTTTTGTTTCTCCAACACCTTAACTATCTTGACGTTATGCTCCATCTGGACCTGGAGGATTTCCTTGTCTCCAATTGTTTTGACTACCTTTAATTGCATAGAAGGCCCAGAAATCAAGCCAAACTCTTGAGTAAACAAGGTCATGATGGAGTTAGGTTACATTGGAAACAATTCACAAGAATAAACAAGAGAGGAACAAGATGTAAATATTATTTCAAAAGAAAAATTGGATAGCAAGTACATGTGTAGAAGTGGTGTATGGCATAAATTGAGATTCATGGACATCCATATTTGGGTAGATGCAAGGTACAATGGCTCACTTTTGTGACGAAATGGTGTTTTTTTTCCCTTGGTACCCTTTATTCAAATGCTTGTGGTGATTAATATATCCTTATATCTACTAATTGGGACTTGGATTTAAATTAATAATTTCATTATGAAGAGAACCATGTGTTATTTATTGATAAAAAATGCATTTGTTAATAGTAATGAGCTCTTGAAGTTGAAAAATATGGATTGGTTGTCTAACTAGAACATAAAAAAAATTAAAATTCTATATTGATTCACATTCCAAATTTGTTATTGGGAGGGTGAAAGCACACTAAGCCCCCCAAAAATTGTAGTCACAAGTATAATTTTCTTACAATTAAAATTTTTGGTAACATATGGACATCACATCTTGGATTATTTTTACTTGTTTTAAATATATTTGATTAGCTTTAAACTTAATCTAATCAATTATTTTGAAAATTCCAACAAAAATTAAAGAATTTTAATGTATGGAGCATAATTGTGACCAAATAATACTCACCACAAAGTTTGAAATTTTGAATATGTATTTAAAAAGTAGGGTTGTTGATGGAATTCTTGGGTGAATTCCATCATGGTTTACGATATTGATATACATCAATTAAATCTAAAAAAAAATAGAAATTTAAAACTTTTGGATGAAATTCGATTAAAAAAAGGTGTTTTTTTGTATTTTTTAAGTAACAAATGCATAATAATATCTTCCTTTTAGGAAAAAACCACTACCATATCAAAGAGAAGGAGAATTTATAAATGGGCAGTGCATTTTTTTTTCAATTTCCTTTTGTTTGGTAATGTTTCATGAATCACAAACATGAAACCCTATGGTTGTTGAAAAACTGTAAGTTATATATTGTGTATACATTGATTTTATTCAATCCTCCTCATTTAACCGTTGGATCAAAATTAATTTTGACTCAAAGTGAATTTTGAGTTCAAAAATATTGTGCAAATTCTAAATTTTTTTCCTTGTGTTTAAGTTAGCCAAAGGATGCCATTAAGCTTTTAGTTTAGTGCATATTATAATACTTGTTATACATCACCTTTTATGAACAAAAGTGGCTCACCTTTAGTGTGCTTTCACACAAGACTTAATATATAATGTAATACAAGATGATAAATTCATATGAAGAATTATTTTTTAAAAACCTTAATCATTTAATAGCTAGGGACTTTTGAATGGTTAAAATTTGACCATATTTTCATAAGTACATATGAGTTGCAATTTTTTTTTTAAAAAAAAAAAAACTTTGTCCCAAAAGCATATTTTTTAAAAATTTTATATGGGGCATTATTTTTATGGACTTTGTGGGTTTTTTTTTAGGGCTTCCAAATTTAAAAATGACATTAGCTGCATTGAATACAAGTTTTCACATAAATTTGGGAAGATTTGTGAGTGATGAACATGTATTATTCAAAAATTGAAAAGTTGTGAAGAATGAGAATACTTCCTCAGAATTCTTTTCCAACAACCTTTGTTTAATCAACTCAGCACCTTCCAAAGATGGAGGAACCTACAAGAGGGAATTAAATGAAAGAGAAAGTAAGATGCATAATTTGAAAACAAAACCTCTATAGATGGACTCCTTATTTTGATAGAGCTCTGTAGAATTAAAGAATGAGGGAAATAAGGTTAAATAAAAATCAAAAATTGCATTGAAGAAACTAATTTGAGGAAATTTTTGCACTTTTGAAAGCTCCAAGCTTGGGAGCTCTTGTTTTCATGAGAGCTCAATGCAAAAAAATTTGCTCAACCTCCAACTTTTGATGTAGAAAGTTGGAGGTCGAACAAAAACTTTTTGTGCTCAGCCTCATATGGAGCCTTCAAGCACGAAGCTCGGGAATTCCATGAAAGGCCAAACACAATTTTTTTTTACTTAGCCTCCAACTTTTGGGGCTAAAAGTTTGAGGTTGAGCAAAAACTTTTTGTGTTCGGCCTTTAATGGAACCTTCGAACACAAAGCTTGAGAGCTCCATGAAAGGTTGAGTTAAAATTTTTTGCTCAGCTTCCAACTTTTGGTGCCGAAAGTTGGAGGTCAATCAAAAATATCTTATATTTGGCCTTTCATGGAACCTTTAAGCAGAAAGCTTTATGGGAGGCTGAGTAACAAAATTTATGTTTGGCCTCTCATGGAGTTCTTGAACACACCAAAAGTTGGGGGCCGAACAACAAAATTTGCACCCAACCTCTCATGGTGTTCCCGAGCAAGATGCTTGAGGGATCCATGAAAGGCCGAATGTAAAAAAATGCGTTTGGCCTCCAACTTTCGGCGATGAAAGTTCGAGGTCAAGCGCATTCATTTTGCACTTGGCCATTCCTTAAGAACTTTTAAACATGCTGAATGCAAATTATTTTGCCTCGGCCCTCTTGGAATTCTTGAGCATGGAGCTTGAAAGCTTCAAAAGAGGTTGAAGCAAATTTTCTTGCCTTGGTCGAACTCTTAAGAAACCTAAAAAGTTACAAGAAAAAAAATTTAAACACAAATTTAAAACCTAATTTTTGTGTTTAAATTTCTTTTCTTGTAACTTTTTAGGTTTCTTAGGAGCTCGACTAAGGCAAGAAAATTTGCTTCATTTTAATTTTTGTGTTTAAATTTCTTTTCTTGTAACTTTTTAGGTTTCTTAGGAGTTTGGCTAAGGCAAGAAAATTTGCTTCGACCCCTCTTGAAGTTTTTGAGTTCCATGCTCGGGAATTCCAAGAAAGGCCGAGGCAAAATAATTTGCGTTTGACATGTTTAGGAGCTCTTGAGGAGTGGTGGTCATGGACCTTCTCAACTTTATGTGAAAACTTGTATTTAATGTAGCTAATGTCATTTTTAAATTTGGAAGCCCTAAAAAGAAAACCCACAAAGTCCATAAAAATAATGCCCCATTTAAAACTTTCAAAAAAATGCTTTTGGGACAAAAGTTTTTGAAAACAAACAAAAATTGCAACTCATGTGGACTTATGAAAATATGGTCAAATTTTAACCATTCAAAAACAAAATAACTCAAACATGAAATTGGAAGACCTTGGGAGCTTATCTCAAGTTGTTTTGTTGTTTGTGTGTCCCCCGCCTGTTACAAGAACAAAAGCACAATGAATATATATGTGAAAATCTCAAGCAAGAAATTAATTAGGGGTTTCCAACGCACCTTTTTCAAGAAATCGAGCTTGGAAGCACAATTTCAAGCATAATTTTGTCTTTTCTTCATTCAAGAAACATCATTTCACTCATACTTGCTGCATGGCATAATGGACACAACTCAAATCCATTCAACTTGTTCTAGGAACTTTTAATGTGCATCATAGAACAAATTGTGTTTCTCCTAGGCATCTAAAACAAATGATCAATGGGTTTTTTTACTAAAAATAAACAAATTGTGTTTCATTATATTGATAACATCCTTGAATTGAAGTCCAAGAGTCAGTATGATTACATCAAGGAGTGATGTTTCTTAGGACAAGTTCATGGACAAAAGGTGTTTATTTTCAAAATGTCAATAAATGGTGTCGGGAGTGGAGTTAGCCTTGTCACATGAATGCAACCTATAGGGGATTTGCAAAACATTTAGATCATGTTTGATCATATGAAGTGTGTTGCTGGTTGGACAACTATGGCTTGTCATGTGTACAATCCTATGTATTGTAAAATGTTGACCATAACAATTTGTGATATGCAATGTAAGGATATCGAAGCTCAACAACTTATGTGGACAAAACTTAATGAAACGATGTTGAAACACAAGTTTCCAAAACCTAATTTCAAGGGATTTATGGCTGATAACACACAAGCCAATTAGAACATGGTCAAATCTGTTTATGGTTTGAAGGACCCCTTTGTCAAGATGGTTGATAAAAAGTGCACCCATTTATTCCATTGGACTTAATCACTCAATAAACACACCAAGCAATTGATCAGACTTGAGTTGCAAGATGAACACAAGGTTCTTTGCCACTAGTACAAGAATGTCACATCCCTTGGGGATGTTGACAATCCTTATGCTCTAACTCATTATTGGTGGTTTTCATCTAGGACTACTTTTGAGGCACATGTCCATGAACTTAACAATTAGTTTAACTTTTGGCATTTTTGTGTCAAACAATGGGGAGGTTTCATGGTCCATGTGAGTACATTTTCTATGAACTTCCTACGACTTCCCTTCTCTTTTGTACATTCAAAATTGCAAGATGTCAATTTGCACTGAACTTCCATTTGCATTCTATCTCCTTCTTTGTTGTAACATTTCAGATTTTTCTAATGTTTCCTTTCCTTTGATTTGTAGAAGTTTAACAATGAGGAATGGGTATACATGCCCACTTGCAATTTAGCCAAAACTATGCATAACATCTGGTTGCAACAATCGAGGAATTGTGACACTTGTATGTATGCGACAATGTCTGACGATTATGTTCAGACTTTCAAACAGTCTACATTGTATAAACAATACTTGCAAGGGGGTCTAGGTGGTCATGGACCTGATAGGAATGAATTGTTGTTGAGGAGAGCGCAACAATATAATGATCATGCTAGATTATTGGCTGCTGTGGCAAATTACACATCTAGATCTTGTATATTGCCTCGAGGGGGAGGAGGTTTTTGGGTTTGCCAAGCGACCCACTAATTGTCCTCTTGGTGCAGACAATGATTTTCATCATTATAACCATGTGAATTTCTTTTGTCCATGAATAACAATTCTTGCTGGTCAACCCAATATTGTCAGGAATGTAGGCATGCAGTAACCACCCTATGGTTCCAGTGCTTGTTTACCTTTGGCATTTCGAGGTGGCATGGAGTTGAAGGAAAATATTTGTGTTGATGGCTAGTGGTGGATTGAACATTGCCCACCTAGTTTTAAAGTTTAATGTTTTGCATTCCAAAAAACCAAGGGCTCAAATGTAAAGCAAATATTAACTTTTATAAATTTGTAAGTGGAATTCCTATTCCATGTTACTCAAGGTTCTGGTTACAATTTCATATTGGACACTAGCGCACCATATGCATTGGTTTTGTCCTGATGATTTGAATTGTTGTGTTGGTGGGACAACATGAAAATATGTAGTTATTAGGCCTTTAGTTCTAACTATATCACCCATCCAAGAAGGTATTGACTTAATTCAAAATGAGGTAACAACTTTAGAAGAAGCAAGGTTTTCCTTTGACCGTAGTTATGTTCGAAGTTTATTTTGTTCCCAATCGTTTAATTTAAGCATTTTGCATGTGCCTACTATGAATGTTCACTACATTCTGTGGTTGGTTGATGCAAGTTGTTGGCCCACAACTTGTGGTGGCAAGTAGGTGAGATGACCTTCCATCTTCAAAATAACACAGCAACACACCAACAATTGGGAGGTTAACATCTTACTTACCCATGCATTATTTTCCTTGCTATTGATGTCCCCTCACCTGGGAATGGACAAATTTATAGTATTCTTTTAAATGACAATGGATATGATATGATTATTGGAAATTTCCTTGGATGTTCATGTGTTTACTTTGTCACAATGTTGGTAGGTTCTTTGGGTGGTTGTGGGGTGTATGTGAAATGTAAACATGTATATTGCATCTTGCAAACAATCATGTTTTGTGGGCTCACAGAAAATTTCATTCATCACTGCACATGGAGTTGGGATGAAGTTCAATGTTTCTTGAAGTGCTTTAAAGCGTTTGAACTCTTGTGATAGTACTTCAAAATCTCATTCATAAACCTCTTTGTAGTTGGCTAAACTATGTAGTAAGTTTAGATACTAGTTTCGACCCATTCGTTTTTCCTCCACTTTGTAACTTTTCAATCATTGTAGAGTGATGTATATTTATGTATAATAATTCAGCCATTTCAACACATGTTTATCAAATATTTAATATACTTTGAAAAATGAATTTTCATCAAATATTTTTGAAGTATGCAATTCCCACCCATTTTAACATTTTTGAAAATATTGTAATTATTGTCCAAGAATTTTAGACATTTAGAGCATTGGTTGCACGAAGGATGATAAAATGCATATTTCAATTAACAAAAATTCTTTCAAATGCTCACACGATGCTACTTTTGACGACTTTCTTGGCCAAACCCATGTTCAAAGTCAAAAAGCCATTGTTTAACTTAGAACAAACCATGGATGTGGCGTGGCAAAATATTCCATGACTTGCAGTAAAATATTTTGCCCCGTCACATAATAATATCCATGTGACAAACAAATATATTAAAAATATTCCATGACATGGCATGGAATATGTTCTAATATTCCTTCTTGCTCACTTGAGTAGGCTTGCTTGTTCATGTTCACTTACTCGACCGTTCATTCATTAACGTCGTTGCCATGAACACCATGCATTGTGCCTTTGGGTTTAGTTTTGTTTGAAGCTTTTTCGGCACATGTTTGAATGTAAAGCGGCCAAAGACTCAAAAATATGAAATGTTAGGTTGTTGACCACTCCATTGTTTGTATGGCAAAGATTTGCTCAATGTCCTAGTTGTTGTCTAGTTCAATAAATGAACCATTGTGTTGATAGTTTTTGCCCAAGGGAATTTTAAGAAGCCTCTTGCATGTAATATGTTGTGTGTCGCCTCCATGACAATTATGTTGTTTCATTCGATGAAGCATTTTGTTCATGGGCATAGGCAATACTATATTCATGCTTGATGCCCTGTTCTTGCAAATACAAGTTGAAATATCTATTTACATATTCTTTTCTTCTATTTGAACGAAATCTTGTCACCTTGGATTTTCTCTTATTCTAGATTTAATTGAGCAAATTCCTAAAACATGCAAAAGTCTTTGACTTGTATTTTATGAAATACACACACCTAAATCATGTACAATTATCTTTGAAAAGAACATAATAAAAGGATCTTCCTATGGATTGTGTATCCATCGGACCACATAAGCCATAATGGATTAATTCTCTAAGTGTTTTACATCTTTGCTTCTCAAGGTCTATTGGGTATGAATGACAATGTTGTTTTCCAAACTTAAATCCCTCATTTAATTCTTCATTTTCTAATATTTGATTAACGATATCTAGGCCTTTGATAGTTGAATCTTGATGCATACTTTTAAGGGTTGTGAAATTCAAATGAACACATCATTCATGACAAATAACCAAATTTGATTTGGTTCTTTTGTGATTTACACTAAAGGTTACTTGAGTTTTTGTTAACTCCATGAACTCTACTGGTGATATGACCTTTGCATTTAACTTTTGCATTTTGCCATCAAGGTGTCCATCCATCCATGATCGTAGCACCATTAACATTCTTTTCAATCATTATGAAAACATCTTCATCAAAGAAAGTCACAATCTCTTGAATTGTTGTTTGCCTCACTAAGAATAAATTTCTCGTGAGATGGGGAATGTAAATAACTCCTTTTAGCATCACCTTCTTCCAAACTGCATCTACATCTTTCAAGATGTGTACATCTCCAATTCCATGGACTTAATGATGATTATCATCAACTATTGCAAATTGCCAACTTCTTGGTGTTATTGGCACAAAATTTGTCATCCATTCATGGTGATTAGACATATGTTATGTGGTTTTCAAATTAAAAAACCAAGAATCCTTCATGTCTTTCTTTGGAAATGTTTTTGATCCTTGAGTCATCGTCATCATGGTTTCTAACTCATAGTGCACTTCCATCTCAATGTTTTTCACATGCATTTTCTTGTGATTGTGATCCCTATAAGACTCTTCACAAATAATGTTCTAGTTTCAATGTTTTTTATATTTTTTGTTGCATTTGCCCTTTGTTTTATCCTTTTGTTTTTTTTCCATCACTTTGTCTTTGTTTAGACATTTTACAACCCAATGACCAAGTTTTTTGCTATTGTTGCACTTGGTCCACTTTTTTAGCTCTTTGATGTGATCATTGTCTTGTTTCTTCCTAGACTTTGCCTCCAATTTTGTGTTCCTTCCATTAGAACTACTTGATGAAAATATGCCTTGTTTCCTTTTAACATTCAATTTCCATTCTGCATCTTGATAGTGCTTTTGTGCTTCAACAATCATTCAATTAGTGCAGACGTTGTTTTCCAATGTTTTGGTAAGTTATCCCATGCACATGTGACAACATTTGTAGCTTAAAGATAGAATGCACAACACCTTTGTAATCCACATAGAATCAAACATTGCTTCTCCTAGATCAGATAATTTGTGCGCCATGTTTTCTACCTTCAAAACATGAATAACAATATCATCTCCTTATTTCATTTTATAACTAAAAAAATTTCCTTGCAGTATGTGCACATTCTCTTTCGAATGCTATTCATGCATAGTTGCAAGTATGTTCCACATATATGTGTTATGGTCCTACAATTGATTAACATCTCCAATTGCTACTCATTTATATTGTTACCAATAAACCTTTGTGCTGTGGCATTTATACATTTCCAATGACCTTCTTCCTCACAACTTCCCACATCTTCAAGTTTCCAAGATCCATTTATTACCATTAGTAGCTTTTTTGCTTCAAGTGTCATTTCCATTTTCATATTTCCATGAGCTGAAGTTATTTTCGTTGAATCTTATCATTGGCATGTTAAAATCTTTTGAATCCATCTTTATTGTGTGTTAATGCTATTGCAACATTGATATAATTTTTGAACCACAAAAACGTACCAAAAAAACATTGGTTATAGCTTGGGTGGGTCATGTTAGTGTGATTATGCATCCCATGACAATGTTTGTAATATATTGTTATAATAGGAACATTTGAAATGAATCTAATACATATAAAATATTCAAAAGCATTAAATTTAAAGCATTGTAACTCATGCATCTACTATTTAATCCTTTTCTATATGACTTGAAGTGCCTTGAAAATGGCATATCATGAATAATAATTATACATGTGCCTTTACATAATAGAATAATGAGACATTATTTTTTTGTCATGAATATATTTTTCCAATGTAAAAACCATAGATTTTTAATATATCATTCTTTGTAATGAATCCCATTTTGCCACATCATCCTAACAAGTAAACTTGATGCTTTCTAAGCATCACTTGAATCGGTAACTATTAACATGTTTGTACTCGTTTATTTTTTGTAAAATTATTAAGTTATATTACTATGAATATTTTATTCATGCTTTAAACATTGGTAATATTTCTCATCTAGATTTAGGCTTGTTATCTACCTCATGATTGCTCAACTTCAAGTTTTTAGCTTTTTTGAAATATCAAAAGTATTTTATCTTATCATTGAATTTTCCTAGTTGGAATAGTTTGATTTATGATTTTTGAAAACCATGACAAAACCTTATATTGCATTCTAGGTATCAAAGCTATTGACCAATGATTTGATCTAGAATTAAAGGCAATAGAAAATCCATTAGATATCAAAAAGCTTGCCTAGAATGTACATTTGAGCCATCTCTTTTGTGAAATGTTGTATTTGTGTCCTCTTTGAATAGTCTTGGTGATTCAATTTTCTCATTAAATTAAACATCTCATTAGATAATGATAGACTTTTGTTGTGGAGTTCCAAAGCCTAAATGCCTTGGAGATTTCATTGAACATTAGGAGCACACATGTTATACCAAAATTGTTTGACATGAATTAAAAATGGCACTACTAGGAAATGCGTCCTAGTTCACTCTGGGTTTCACTAGATTATTGAGTGAATTTGGACATTTTTACCTAGTGAAATTGTTTAACCCCTTAGTGAACGGGGACTAGTTGCTACGGACAATGATTTGTTTCACTAGTACCTAGTGAAACAAGGTTATTCTCAAGTGAAATACAAATTTACCAAACCATTCGCTTGCTAGTTAATTAACTAATCAATATGAAAATTAATTAAATTTTAATTATTTAATATAGAATATTATTAATAATTTCATGATTTTTAAAGCTAATTATTTATTGACACGTGTCATTACTTACACTAGGTTAAAAACCTAGCCTAGGTAGGTAGGTAGGCCATGTAATCAACCTAGGCACCTAGCCTAGGAATTCAATAGGAGAACATTCAATCAACACACCATTGTTGACCACACATAACACCACCCATGAGGTTTGATCCCATGACCTTTGGAATGGGGGCAAACACCCTTACCATCAAGCCACCCCACTTGTTGTGATAATGTGTTACATTACATTCTATTTATCAAATACTTCATTTTAAACATTACAAAAATGTAAACTTTGAAAGTTCATATCTTATTGAGATTTTGTTCAAATGAAATGATTCGAATTTGCTATTTATTTCCTTTTGAAAGTTTAAAATCATTTGAACAAAAAAAAAAGTTGAATATTGTTATTCAATAACATTTTAATGACCATTCTTTAAATTTTTTTTTTAATAAATGGATTTTTTTTGTTAATATAATAATACTACCTATGTTAAGCTATTTTCAATTATTATATGACTATTTTTCATTAATTTAAATTATTTCACCCTACATTATTTACGGCTATTTATGGCTATTCTCAATTACTTTTGGTTATTTTTGGTTATTTTTGGCTATTTTAACTTATTTCACCTTAGGTTATTTTCAGCTATTGTAATTTTTTTGGCTATTCTATGTTATTTTTGGCTATTGTAGATTATTTCAATTTATACTACTTGGAGTTATTATAAATTACTTTTGGCTATTTTAACTTATTTCACCTTAGATTATTTTCAACTATTGTAAGTTTTTTTGTCTATTCTATGTTATTTTTGGCTATTGTAAATTATTTCAAATTAGACTACTCGTAGCTATTATAAGTTATTTTTGGCTACTAAAAGTTCTTTCACCTTAAGTTATTTTTGTTTATTATAAATTATTTCACCTTAGATTATTTTTGGCAATCCTAAGCAATTATAATATATGGCTATTGGTTATTCTTTTATTAGTGTTATTAGTGATTATTAATGGCTATTAGTACCTATTCTATTTGTGGTTATTAATGTTTTTTAGTGGTTATTCTATTAATAGTTATCAGTGGTTATTCAATTAATGGTCATTAGTAGTTATTCTATTGGTGGCTATTCGTGGTTATTCTATTAGTGGCTATTGGTGGTTATTATATTAATGGCTACTGGTGGCTATTTTATTAATGGCTACTGGTGGCTATTCTATGAATGGTTATTGGTGGCTATTCTATTAATGGTTATTCGTGATTAATCTATGAATGGTTATTGGTGGTTATTCTATTAATGGCTATTGGTGATTATTCTATTAATGGTTATTGATGACTATTCTATTAATGGTTATAGGTGGCTATTATATTGATGGCTACTGGTGGCTATTTTATTAATGGCTATTGATGGCTATTTTATTAATGGCTATGAATGGTTATTTTATTAATGGTTGTTGGTGGTTATTCTATTAATGGTTATTGGTGGCTATTCTATTAATAATTATTAATGATTATTCCGTTGTAAACCATTGGTGGTTATTTTATTGGTGGTTATTGATGGCTATTTTATTAATGGTTATTGTATTATAAGTTATTATTGGTTATTATATGTTATATTACAACTATTGGTGATTATTGTATTATAAATTATTCTTTAATATTCTATGTTATAATATCATTGGTAGTTATTATATTATAGGGTATTTAAAATTATTTTTCATAGATTAGTATTTTTTATTCTAAGTTATTTTTAACTTATGTCATTATGTTTTGTTTTAGATTATTTTTTAGTTATTATGCTTAGGATAAAATAATTTATAATAACATAAAGTAAAATGACCTTGAATAATTAAAAATATGACTTGAAATAACATATATTAATTTAAAATGAAATAACCTAAATTATAGCTTAAAATTAGTTTAATAATTTAATTTAAAATATTTTAAAAACTTATAATAAACTAGTTAAAATACTTTTAAGGTAAAATAAAATATAATAATTTAGGGTATATTAATTTATAATAGCCCATAATAACATAAAATATAAGTTATAATAACTAAAGTAACTTAAAATAATATAGGGTATATCATAAACTAACATAGATAAAATATTTTTAAAAACATAGAAATAAACCTATTTGCTATAATAAATTGTAATAGTGAATTATGTTAACTAGTAATGAAACATGATGTCTACATAATGATATTATAGTGAAATAATTTTCATTAGGTGAAATTAGTAAAATGCAATGAAGTTATTTCACTTTTAAGGTCCCATAGTGATTTAAGCTAGTAAATTACACCCCACTTTGGTAGTAGTGTGGGTTCCTTCCCATTCACACCTTTTTGGTGTTTTCTTGAGGAGGTCATTTCCATTTTATTCTAAACGGTTTGCAAAAAATAAAATGGTACAACTTATTGAAGAAATTAATTTTTAAATTGTTTAAATATAAATAGGTTCCCATAATCCATTATGAGAATATATTTATAAATATATCCACTATTTCACATCATATTAAAAAAAACCTTTTATTTCAAGTGTTTTAAAAATTATACAAGGAGCGACTCTTCAAGGGTGTTTTAGAATTTAATATTTTTTGAGTATTTTTGTTTTATAAATGACGTGAATGAAATTGCTTCAACTTTAAAGAAATTTGGTAACCTTAAAAATCATACATGTAAATGCACTTTCCACTAATGTCTTAAATTTTTTGTTGACAAACATGTTTTGTTTGGAGGACTATGGAATTTTTAATTGTCTTATGATTTCAAAAATGTTTGGAATTCTTTTCAAATTTATATTTTCCAAAAAATCAATGGTTCAAGTTAGAAAATATGTCATTTTCTCTTTAAATTGTGTTTGGGTAGGACCACATACATCACTATCTACAAGTTTCAAAAGTTGAGTAGTTCTTTGATCTTGTCCTTTTGAAAACCACTTCTTTTGTTGCTTCCAATGCAAATAACTAGTACAAAATGATAAGAACCCATTTGGTTTGACACAAATCCATTTTACCATACATTTCTTTGCCATGTCCTTCAAATGTTTTTATCCAAGATGACATTCTTTTGATACCACGTATGAAAATGTATAGATGAATCCAATTGATATTGTAAGTCGTGTTATTTTTACATTTAATTGTCTTCTTTCTTCTTTCTTCATCTTAAATGAAAATTTAGAGTCCTTTTTGGGGTGCGATCATAGACAAATGAATCAAAACCATGTTAAACGACTAAAAAATTATCAATTTTGTTAAACATATTTATATAATGTCATTTTAATGTCATGTTGATTAAGGAAATTTTTGTTAAATGATTTATATAAATGTTGAAGAATTTTAAAAAAATCCAATAAATTGAGTTTTGGTTTTAGTAAAGGACTTTTGAACTTTAACACCAAAAAATCAAATTTATAAAGCACTAGGCTAAGGAATTTTTGAATAAATAAATTTTGATGGGAAAAAAAATGATGATAACCTACCATCCACACACAAAAATCATTCATAATTAAAAAATTGTGGTACTTTTAATTTTTTTTAGAAACTCAAAATATAATTTCAAAATGTTCAAATTTCAAGAGTCATTTGTTAGATGTAAATGGGTAATAGTGTGTATGACATATGAAAAAAATTGTGGCTTATGATAAAAAAAATTAAAGGTTAAAGTAGATATCATATTTTAACATGATTTGAAATTATGATCATTTTTCAAGACGAAACATAAAATTTGGTAGAATCTATACACTTAAACAATTCATATTTATTCAAAAAGAGTTAACACAAATTATATAAATTATTGGGGGAATTGTACATATTTCTAAAAACATGTTGCAAAAATCCTTCAAAAATTCCTTTCTATGAAAAAATCAAAATGTCCACAAAGGGTCAATTTGTGATTGGGTCCATTGTCAAAGTTGGCTCATTTGATTGTGATTGCACCCATTGGTTTTGTCCTTTTATATTGAATCCTCTCCCTTGTTATTAAGATTTGCTATTTTTTCCCAACATAAAATGAGGCTACAAAATATTATCCTTAATAAGAAATGATCTTATTTTTCTTCAAGTTAGTGCATCTTGAATGGTTATACTTGCAAAGGTTCAAGATACATACGTTATAACATCATATGAATCAAATATCCTAGATATGAGGGTTTCAAATTGTCATCAAGAAAAATTATCACACAATTCCAATCAATTTATGTAAAGTAGTTCATGATTAATGGATGTGTTCATTTGAATTATGTCCCCATTCAATATAAAACTAATAAATTTTGTTTCCAAATAGGATTTATTATAAGTAGCATGTTTATCATTTGATATAGTCTTTCAAGTTGATCCTAACTAGCTTTAGTTGTGGTTGCATTTATGATATTCAATGGAGGTAATTATTTTCAACATTACTTAAAAGAATTGTTGGTGTGGCCATGGTTTTCTCTTCTCAATTTGTCATGTGGGCATAAACATGGACAAGTTGTGTTCCTTGTCATAGAAAATGACAAGTAACCATAAATCGACTTTAATGTCTTGAAAGTAAAAATATTATTTTAATCAATGATTAATATGAGAATAATATTTTATAAATTTGACAAACCATATTTTTAATATGCATTCAAGTAAATTGTCAAAAAATGCATTTATTTGCAAAAATGTTTAGGTTTACAAAGTAGGTTGCAAATAGATGAAATATTAATTTTTTAAAAATTTCAAATTAATAAGTCATAGAAGATGTTTGTGTATCCTCAAATTGTTCATATTATAGTCATAATGTGTGGAATTTTTAATTAAAAGTAGCTTTGAACTTTGTATTGACTAAGTTAGTTTCAAAACTATTTCTTGTCTACTTTTATGATATTAAAAATTTCAAATTTTGTATTCAACTTATTGTAAATTCAATGGAGGTGATGATTTTATATTTCTATTTACAAAAAACTTTTATCCACTTTCTTGTGCTTATGTCAAAAATTATAAATCGGATTTTAAGTAGCCAAATTTCATGTTAACTTTACCAAGCAAGTTCTATGGAAAAATGGGGAGGCAAATCTATCCCTTTTTCAAACACAAATGCAAGAATGTATCTTTTCTATTGAAAATCATGCCTTTTTCAAACATGTATATTTTTAAAGTTTTTTTTTCAACACTATATTCATGAACATATTTTCAAATTTGCCTTGTCCACCAATTTTTATTTTGTTTCTTTTCAATTAAATTTGAATTGAATTGAATTGAATCTTAATCCAATTGTTGAATTGAATTGAATTCCAATCAATGTATTTGAATTAAATATAGGAATGTGAATAAAATAAAATAAAATATGAATCCAATTTTGAAATGAATTAAATCAAATTTCAGTTTAATTTAAGGTACATTCAACATCATTCAATATCTTCATTTGGATGGAACTTAACTTCCAAAAAATCAATTCATTATTTCATCAATTGTTCAGTTGATAATCACTAGTGGTGTGTAGTAGTGCAGAGCCCTAGTGATTGAAGAAAAAATGTCTAAGACAATGTGTGTGTGACATAGGTATCTCAATTAAAAATCCGAACTAAAATTATAACCAATTATTAGCTAATATGTATCCTAAGTAATATATTAGTAGAGTAACCTACCTTTTAACAAAAAAAAAAATCAATCTCAAAAAGAAATTAAAAAATAAGGATTAATGTTTTTCTTCAATGTGATGCGAATGAAATTGAATTGAAATATGTGTTCGTGTTGCTTTGGAGGACAAACACATTCAATTTTCACATGTGACAATTGAAAGGTGATGGTTTGGAAAGGTTTTTCACCCAATACAAGTTGAAATCAGCTGCAAGAATTCTCGTCCAAATAGGACAATCACATATGAAACCTAAATCTACTCCCCCCAAACCAACTCCAATCCACCACAATGTATCAGTGTCACTGGAATAATATATGTTATTTATTGTCCCCATCCCCACCCATAAACATGAAAATTTAAAAATTGGGCAATATAAGCCTGGTCTTAAGGTGATATAAAATAAAAAATTTACCATCATTTAAGCAAATCATTATGACCAACCAATCAAAAGAGCAGTCATTTTTTTCTAATGGGTCTTTTGAAGAGCATTGTATCATGTACATATTTATACAACCAAAGTTCAGACCCATTTTCATGCTAATTGAAGGTTGCACTTTATTGGCCTTGCCTACCAAGGCAAGGATATTGTGTTTAGATTCATTATAGAGTATAGTAGCTTAAGGGATTTTGGCCCCTAGATAATAGGTCTATTTTTATAGGAGGATTTTTGAAAGATAATATTTTGGCTTGTGGTGAAACTTGAGATTAGTTATAGAGTTATAATATCTTGAAGGATTTTTTTAGAGGATTTTTTTTGAAGATTATATTTTTGCATGGTGAAATATTTGGGTTTCCATAATTCTTCTTTTGCTTTAAGATACTTTCTAATGTAAATGGCAAGGCCACAGTGTGACACACCCCTTGTTCATTCAAAGTACAATTCACAAGCCATTGTACTCATTGACCACTGGAGATGATGCTATTCTGTTAGCTGTTGCAAGGACCAGTTCACAACAGAAGGCCTATCAAATTTGACCCAGAAAAAAGTGTTTTCTGCAAGGAAAGTTGTGCTAACACTGAAAGCAAAATTGTGAAGTCTAAAGAGTTCTTTCTATATCCAAGAAAGGACCTCCCAAGTGTGTCCTTCAATCCAAGTTGCAAAATATGAGTAAACCACTAGAAAGAAATAACCCACCAGAGTTTGAACTTTGAGCATGTCTTTTAACCACCTGGTCCATTTGACAAGATCCACTGGATGCCTGTTACAACTCAGTTGTGGATGAACCTCACCTGAGTTAATAGATCTGGTTTCATCTTGGTAACCCATTATGTAAGAAGTAGGTCCTCTATATACATATATAGGTAGATAGGTAGGAAAATTAGTGATCATTAGGAGAGTAGATGGTTGATACATAAGTAGGGCTGTTTTTACTACCTTGTGGGTTGTTAGTAGGTAGGTAATAAAAAAGTAACTGAGATGACCACCATGGTTAGCTAGGCAACTAGAACCCAATGAAAAACTGTTTCCTGCTCACTTATCATCCATCCTTCCTTGTGCACTGGTGGGTGCTGAACCTTTTTAACTTTACCTCTTTTCCTTCATTGTGTCCTCCTTTATAGTCAGCTGGACATGGAATAGCAACACAAAGGAGATAGTTGAACTCCTCCAGAGACCAAGGTGTGGTTCACATGCCACAATAGCATTGAAGGTACCACCTGGCATCCCATAGGAGATCTGTTCAACTGCAATGTCTCTGACAATCCAAACATGGAGATGACATACAGTTCCTTTTATGGTAGGCCTGGTAGGCCCTCTTTTAGTTCTGTAGATTGTAAATTTCCCCTCTTCAGGCCTAACCATTTTGCTAAGCTTTCCTGGTCTTTATACAATACATCTGTAATATGAATACTCAACATCAACCAGACACTACTAAAATAAATAACTATGGACTAGGTAATGGCTCGAGCATGGAGGACACCATGCACCTCGACTATTCGCAGGTAAACCGGTGTACTTGAGCTGGTCACCAGACATAACCATCCCTTGCGAGAATTGAGATGCCATCAAGTTTTCATCCTTGCAGAGAGTGGTTGTAAAATCTTCATCCAAGCAGCGAAGGGCTATGGAATCATTAGGCCAATGAGAGCCCAGGGTGATACCTTGTGCTAACTAGTCGGTCACTAATGAAATGAAGGTTGAAGGTTAAGGGCTGTAACTTGTAACTCTTGACGTGACAGCCAATCAGAGAGTCAAGATTCTCCCCAGGGATGGTTATGTATGTATTCATTCTAGACTCCACCAATAGCAACTTAATTCACCTCATCTTCCGAGTGGAAAATTAATGCTTGGTTTTTACCAAGATGGGTAGTCAACAACATCAACAGAGACTGCATTCTTTTCCACCATAAAGCTTTTAGGTACACAAAGAGAAAGCTGCAAAAGGGGGAAAGCAAAAGCAGGAGCTTCAAAATTGGCCGACGAATAGAAGTAAAGTTCCATACTGTTTGCCCACAGCTCCACTTTTGTGTGCTAATTCTGGTCATTGATGAGCATTATTATGAGGGTCAAGACACAGTCTTAGATGATTGGCTCATGGTCAAAAGCTTTCACAAAAGAAATATGTTTTGCACATGGCAAATCATGGGGCTGAAGTTGTAGACTGAAGCAAAGGACCACTCCCCCCCCCCCTAACTACTAAGTAAGCATCATGAACAATTCTGCTTTTATAATATGGAAAAAAACAGCAAAAGCAAAAGAAAAGAAACTGGTTATGCCAGCTTCTTAATATACAGTTCTACTTTATGTAGCAATTCTGGTCGTTGATGAGCATTTGGAATGTCAAGAGACAGTCTTAAAATCTTTGTGTCATGGTCAAAAGATTTCACAAAGGATATTACAAAAGCTTTTCACAAAAGATGCCACAAAAAGATTTCACAATGTAGACTTCACCAAAGATTTTTACAAAAGTTGTCACCTTGAAAGATTTCACAACCAAAAATTTCACAAAAGATGTCACAAAAAGATTTCATAATTTAGACTTCACGAAAGATTTCACAAAAGTTTCCACAAAAAGGATTTTCACAGCTACAGTTGTGATGATCTGCAATTCAAGGTAAAATTCTGTTGCTGGATCTTACAAAAAAGGAATTCTAGACTTGTTGAGTAGCTAGCTGGCAGCCTCCAAGAAAATTTTCATTTATAAATACCACATATGATCGATGTTGTTGGCAGTACAGTCTAAGTTGAACATTCATTGTCTGGTGCAAATTTCTCTTGAGATTTTGGAGCTCTAATCCATCCTAGAGTCTCGTGACTAGTGTGCTAGCGTTGAACAATTATTTTTCTTTGTTGTTGATCGATCAATCGATCCAGACCGGAGCAGATTCAGCTCGGCGCGGTTCAGTACTCATGGCACCAAGTGGAGAAACGTTGCCGTCTAGCTCTGCCACCATGACCAGTGAGCAGCCCAAGAAGCTTAGCGGTATTAGCACCGAGAGAACGTTGCAAGTGCCTGCAGAAGGACCAGCATCGATACTAGCGATGGATATTGCCGTGCCACCCACGTATTATCTTCAAGACACTTACCCAGACTATCTCTTCAACCTCTGTAACCTCAACCACAAAGAAGCGCTCAAAGCCAAATTCAAGTTCCTTTGTAAGCAAGCTTCTTCTCTTCTCATGATCTCTCTCTCTCTAGTCCAGCTCAGGCTGCGGTTGTGGATTAGTCGCAAGCTTTGTCCCGGGCGATGATGTTTGAGCATTGCTAGACTAATTCACAGCAACTACAATAATCCTTGAAAACCTGAGCTAATTTGAAATTGTGCAAGAAGATTATGCTTGGTAATGTGTGCCTAGTTATTTACGACGAAGGCTGTGCTCGGTAAGGTGTGCCTCGTTATCTACGACGAAGGCTAATCCTTAAAAACCTAAGCTAATTTGAAATTGTGCAAGAAGGTTATGCTTGGTAATGTGTGCCTCGCTATCTACGACGAAGGAGCTATGCTCGGTAAGGTGTGCCTCGTTATCTACGACGAAGGCTAATCCTTAAAAACGTGAGCTAATTTGAAATTTTGCAAGAAGGTTATGCTTGGGAATTTGTTCCTCGTTGTTTACGACAGAGGTTATGTTTGGTAAGGTGTGCCTCGTTATCTACGACGAAGGAGGTTCTTCTTGGTAACGTGTGCCTCGTTATCGACGACGAAGGAGGTTCTTCTTGGTAACGTGTGCCTCGTTATCGACGACGAAGGAGGTTCTGCTTGTTAAGGTGGGCCTCGTTATCTACGGCGAAGGCTCTGCTTGGTAAGGAACCTCCAAATACAAAGCAAAAATGGGAGATGATGGACGTGTGTGTGTGTGGGGGGCAGGTGACAAGACGGGGATCAGGAAACGGCACATGATTCTGACAGAGGAGGTTCTGAAGGCGAATCCAGAGATTTGCACATATATGGCTCCGTCTCTGGAGGCGCGGATCAACATGTCTGTGGTGGAGATTCCGAAGCTGGCACAAGAGGCGGCGCTGAAAGCAATCAAGATTTGGGGCCGTCCGGTTTCCGACATAACACATTTGGTGTTTGGAACAACGAGCTCACTAGACATGCCGGGAGCTGATCTTGTGCTCTCAAAGCTCTTGGGTCTGAAACCAACCATACGACGTGTGATGTTGTACATGGGTGGTTGCAACGGTGGTGCTGCCGTCATGCGCGTTGCCAAGGACCTGGCAGAGAACAACAAGGGTGCTCGAGTTCTCGCGGTGTGTGTGGAAAGTACCATCTTGGGTTACTTGGCACCCAATGAGAACGAAATCGACGAGCTGGTGGCAGCTGCACTGACAGGAGATGGAGGAGCTGCACTCATCGTGGGTTCTGATCCCGAGCCAAACGAACGTCCCGTGTACGAGATTAAATGGGCAGGGGAGACGTTCTTACCCAACACTGAGCACGCGATCGTCAGACGGTTTACCAGAGCCGGCTTGAACTCCCATCTGCTCAAGCACGTTGCAGGCGTGATCGCCGCTAATCTCCCCAAGTTCCTGACCGATGTGAGAGAGGTTGTGGGTGGCCCCAGTTGGAACGAGATGTTCTTCGCACTGCACACAGGCGGCAGTGCGTTGCTCAATGGTGTGGAGGCGTCTCTCAACTTAACCAAAGACAAGATGCAAGCTACCCGTAACGCATTGTCCGAGTATGGCAACTTGCAGGGCGCTTCCTTGCTCTTCGCGCTCAACGAAGTGCGCTTGCGCTCCGAGAAACTGGGCTCATCCACCACTGGCGAGGGATGGGACTATGGCTTTTTACTGGGATTTGGACCTGGTGTCACAATGGAAGCTCTGTATCTTAAGAGTTGTCCCCGTTGAGAGAGAGGAAAGAAAACCAACTCCCACACAAGAATCCCACTCTACATTTCATCACAAGAGTATAGATACTCTTCTCTGAGACTCTGCAAATTCTCTCTTCTAGTGATGCTGGCTGATGAACAATCAACTCTCCAACCACACAAATACTCGAATACATTCTGCATGGTCATCAACTCCGCGGTGCCAGGCTCATTGAATATTTGATGATTTCCACAAGAGAATTCCAATCTTCAACAACAGATAAAAACCTACATAGAAGAATCTTATCTGCTGAATTGCAGTCTTAGAGAACACATAGATACTACACAAGAATCAACCTGCTGAATGAATTCCAGTTGCATATAACATAAAATCTCCACACTTCAAACAATGGGAAAATCTTTTTCACAATATCATATTAGCTCCAGAACTGTTGCTGAAAATTCTTGGAATACAAAACTATCAAAGTGTTTGTGAGCAAAAGACAGTAACTTGGACTTTGGAGTTCTTTGAAATCAAGTAATGTTTACAGATTGCTCATGTTTTGTTGTCATGTCCAGCATCAGTTTCTAGCTCATCAGCCCTGCTTGACAACACTAGATTCCAAATCCTTTCATCAGGAATGTGATCTAATTTCCTTGCTAGTAGAATAATTCATGAATCCAGCAAAAGAGATAAGATCCCCCCCATCCACATCACATGCTGTTCTTGCCTGCACTAACTATTTGATTCTTGAAGCAAGCACTTGCTTTCCAGATACCAGAATCCCACAAATCAGAATTTATTCTAGGCTAAGCTGAAGTTCTATGCATACAGCAAGCAAGCGAAAACAGATTTACCTCCTGATCAAAGATGAGACAGAGTTGTGATATATTCCTGTTGAAATGAGTACTGAGAAGTCACAAAAATCTATAACCTGGAAGAACAGAACATAACAGAACAGTTTTTCTGGCAAGAAACAGAACAAGTTCAGCATCACTAAACTCAAATCAACTTGATAGGTGCTGACAAGAGATTATGCAATTGGGAACTTTTGGGGACTTTCGTTCAAATGGCATCAGATATGAATCAATTGGATGATGAGTAAACAATTTTTGGTTTAAATGGGAATACACCCTTAAGTTGGGTGACCCACTAAGAAGAGAACACAATCCCAGTTTATAAACCGAAAAAATCAGTCAAATGGGACAAAGAAGGGGTACATGACGTTGTACCCACAGAGAACTGGACCTAAACTAACTACTGTAAGATCTTGAATTAAAGAAAGCCCCACCTTCTTTTCTTGAGGCTGTGTGGGAGCATCTGTTGCTTCTTTGAAACTCTACTCCAGTAGGAAAACTGTGGAGCATCTGAAAGGGCGGTGAAGAATTGTAGAGAAACAACTTGGCTTTCCACCCTTTTCAGTCAGGGTCCATTCCTTGATGTTGTTCTCTCGACAACTACACCTGGGTGGGTTGAATTTCAAAGCAGTAGACTGGACTCCCCTGTTGTTGCTATGAGAAATTAGAGACCTTGAAAGGCCTCCACATTGAGTTTCTCTGCCACCTTCCCAGAATCAGGCTGTGATTTGTCCTTCTGTGCAGGTATGGTGCTATCTGCAGGAGGCGTCCCTGTCTTGTTGTGTGATAAACCTGGAGCTCCCACTCTAGGACTTTCAGTGAGGATCTGGGGAGAGTTTGCAATCTGGTATAGGTTGTCACTGGAGGTTGAGACATACGGATAGGATAGAGCTGGTGGAAGAACAGGAGTCCCAGTACGGTTGAGGAAGCGTGTTATTAGGCCTCGAAGGAAGGGGGCCATTGTATCTGGTTCATATTCATGGTAGTACATAATCCCACCCATGCAAAGGCAGAATAATGCCACCTGTACACATCCACCATATATGGTCCTTAGTCGGACAACAGCAAGGAAAGCAAAGCATCAAAGTCATGCTCACAAAAATTGTGGCAGATACATTATAGTGGTGGACACACCTAAATCCAAATTGTTTGCACAAGGAACTCCAGTATGCCTCTAGAAAACAATTGAGAAAGTGTAGTCTTTTGCATGAAAGAAGCTTTGCCTTCATGAATCCCAGGAGTCTCTTTGAGATAGTTTCTTAGTATGATCATGTTTGTCCTAATGTGCGACATGACAATGGCTACCCAGTTCTTCTTGATCCCTGCTCCATAAGTGACTATGGCACCCTTCTATTCACAATCAGGAATCTCTCAACCGATCCCAATCAGGCTCAGGGATTGAACTGTAGGTTCTTACCTTAGCTCACAAGTTCATGGGGCACACTGTCAATGTCAAAATGGCGGTTCAAGGGATTTCTTTGTACAGTTCCTCACAAAAAACTTTTCTCTGAGCTAATGTCCTTTCTCTGCTACAAAAGCACGCAAAGTAAATTGCTTAAAGCTAAGAACAATGAGTGGCAGAAAGAAACAGAGATAGAGAGGGGAAGAACATACTTCAGCATGCTTGATATTTGGAAGTAAGTGCCGATTCACTAAAATGTACCACAGTGAGTCAGCAGCACGGGGAAGGGTGTAAAGAGCAAGCTCTGTGCGACGACTTTTCTTCTCAATCAGTGCAGACAGAGCTGCACATGCTCCCGCAAAGAAATAGACTAGCTTATGATCCTTTGAGACTATATTGCGTTGAAGGCAAATAACCCCCTACAGCCAGCAAAACCCCCACATTCCCGATCAACCTCAATTCTGAACCTAAAAGGCCCCAGGTTGAATAGTATCTTTAGTTCTCAGATGCTCAACAGTAGCATAGAGCTCCAACTATCACAATTCAGGTAGTCCATTTGTCATCATTCCCTTTGAAAAAGCAGCTTAAGAAATCTTTCTGAGTGAAATTGTCTAATAGACATCTCTAGCACTGTAGTTGATTTATTTTTTGCAACAAAAATAATGCTTTGTATAATAGTTACTGGAATAAACAATATAACTAGAGTTTAGACTACATCCTGTAAGCTGAACCATGTATTGAGTCTGGCCCCTAGAGATGAAAATAGAACTTGGAGTTGAAGCTTGACTGGCAATGACTATTTTGCTCAATAAAATTGTTCAACTAGTGTTACACACTTTGAAAGAAGTAGCATCATTAAGGTCCTGACAAAAATAGACCAATTGTTTACTCCTTAAGGTATGCTCAGATAATTTATGAGAATCTTAAATGTATCATTACCTGGTAGATTCCAACAAACGCTGAAAGGAAGCATGTTGAGCGAGAGGCACTCTTGAATGCATTCCAAAATGTACGTATTGGAGAATGCATAAACTGCACATTTTTATCCAACCAATTTCAGAACAGACCACTCCAACTACAACTGGTCAGAGAACAGACAAGTAAACAATCTCAAATAAACATGCATGACTCAAAACCCATGTCAAAAACTGGGATTGGTACTACCTTTTGAATGTTGAGGACCACATATGGCACAAAAGTGAGGGACAAGTAGAGAGGAAAGGTCTTGCGGAAGGTCGCCCGGGTAGCTTTGCTGTTGTGGGCCAGGCATGAGACAGTTTGTGGATGTATACCAGAGCAAGGGATGATAAGTGAGTCTGGCTTTAAACCCACAGGACCTGGCATCCCCGTTCGTTTAAGGACAAATGCTGATAATGCCACAATATCAATAGGTCCCCCCCGAAGTGACTCACGTACAGCTTTCAATGTAGGCTTTGCAATTGGTCCTGTCTTTGAAATGAACTCCAGGTATGAGTCTGGCAATGTCTCTGGACGCATCACATATGCATACATGATCTGTCCCAAAAAGCCACCAACAGCTTCTTGTTCACAAACAGAGGCATAAAAACAAAATATTACTTAAAAGTAAAGAAATAAAAATAACTATTGCATTGATTGAGGTGCAAAAGCAATTGGACAGAGTGAAGTCTTAATACTATGATTGTCACCAATAAAACATCGGTTCTTCACCCTCATCATGTATTATGGGAACAAGCCGATTTCATCCATTCCAAACAGTGGTGTATATCAATACATTAGCATGCTCAATACCTTGTGCACAATGTTAAGTAGCAGGAAAAACTAGCCATGTATTGGCTAGCACTCAACAGTATGACCTCATCTAGAAAAGCCAAATCTACCTTGACTTAAACTATGTAAAGCCTGGAAGGTGAAACTTCATTTCGCTTAAGTTTTCTCATGTAATATCCACACATTTGAGCAAAATAATGCAGCGAGGCCTTTCCAACTACTAGTGATTGAGGAGTTCAGCACTGTGAACATAAAACTTGAAGTATTCATGGACAACTACTTGGAGCAGAACTTGGCAATGCCTACCTTGTTCAGTCTCAGCCACAAATTATACAAGAACACCCTTCATCAAGTACATACAACAATTTGGATCCATTATCAGGTCTGAAATAAAGTCAGCAAAAATGGGACAATTGAGTGAATTGTGCTTTCTAGCACTGGTGAGTTCAAAACAGCAACAAGAAAAATGAGACAGACAGTTGGTTGAAAAAAAGTGTGTTTGCTTCATGGAGGAAAAAAGTTCACCTGAGCACATGCCAAGCTGAACAGCAAAGTGTCACCATGGCTCCACTGACTACCCCAAAAGTGGAACTTGTTTTTTGCTTTGGCTGAGTTGTAAGCACACTGCAAGGCACAATAACCATACTGAATATAATTGTGCCCTCCCCAGTAATTCAGTCTTTCATTAAACTATTCTGCTCTGTGCTGAAACCCTTCATGAAAACATGAAGGTGCAGTGACCCCATTGAATTAAGTAAAAGCAAGCAAGCAGGCCCAACTAAAATCTAGTCCACACCTAGAGCTGGAAACCTATCATAGGACTTCAATACATCCCAACCCTGAAAGTCAAATTGTGACAACAAATGTCTGACCTAGCTTTCACTCCACCAATCCAAATGTTGATAAACGGGGCCTCATCATAATGTCTTAATGCTCTGCACATAACATACCTGTCCTACTCTGGCCAACAAATAGAGAGCAAATGTCCGCCTCCGACTGGAATCATCCAAAGATAGAACTGACAATCCAGCAACGGTGCCTGCCACAAACCTGCCAGAAGCCAATATCCCATTCCTTTAGAAAATATTCCAACACACTAGAGTATGCAGACCAATTAGCAATCACGACTGTAGCAGTGATGACCCCATCATAGACCTATCATGGTTATATAGCAAAAACCACTATAACTGATTGGCTTTACTGCAGTTGATCATAACAGAACACTGCAAAACAGTTATTGCACATTGACCAGCACATGGGTTGATTTTCTGTGCTGAAATAAATGTTCTGAAGTAGATCTCAACTTCAAAATTCATCTTGAGGTCAAATTGAAGAATATGAATTGTCAAGTACTCTGGTCTTCCAATAAGTTCAAGGCCGCCTACACTACAACACTAGTTTCAAACCCTAACCAAAACTTGAATTGAAGAGGACAGAAACCATGGATCACCTTCCATATAATGTAAACAGGTGATATTACCAGAGAATGATTCACATGGTGTAGAAAATGAGGCACCCCTCCAACAATCTAACATATAGTGACATGTGAGTTGAGGTTTACCCATTCAATGGAGTCTCTTTGTCCCTTGTCCTTCGCAAAATGCAACGAATTGCATGGAACACCCCTGTAAAGCCTCCAAACAAAAGACCTGTCCGGCAGGCCTCTTCTCTAACAATCAGATCCTTCTCTGATAATAGCAGCTGCAACAACAACAACAACATCAGTGAGATTGCAAAAAAAATCTCTACTGTTAACACTTTGAAGGTTTAACAACTGTTTCAGTTCTGACATAACCAAAACAAACAGACCAAGAACCGAGGATGGTTGTATCCTTGTGGGTGCATGCCACCCACAAAGTATTAGAACCTCACCTTCATGATGCACGGCATGGCAGTGACTAGCTGCCATTACTCCCAATTGACTTCATCAGCTCTTGAGAAGTCAATGATAAATTAGTGTTATAAGAATCTGCTCAAACCCTAGGGCAAACCATAGTCACAAAAACTTCATCCTGTGAAAATCATGCATTCAGACACATCACATGATGCCAGAATTATATAGTGACTCTTGGTTATCAGATGCTCAAGGGGTTGTTTGCAATGTTATCCCAGCTGTGAACAAATTATGAATAACAAAACCCAGGTTTTAGGGGATTACCTTCAAGTCAAGGACAGAATAGGGGCGTTTCTTGACAAGCTTAAAAGCTCGCAGAAGAACCCCAATTCCAACTCGCACACCATATGCAAGAAGAAAGCTTTGGCACAAACTCCCAACTGCATTTGCCACACATGAGTCACCATGTTGGCAAAGAGGATGGCGCCCACTTAATGCCACACTAGATGCATCAGTGGTCCCAGTTTGGCGGAAGTGCAACTCCTCTATAGCCTCACGGAGACGAGCTTCTGCCTCCTTCAGTCGATTTTCTGCCTCTACTTTCTCCAGAGTTAACCTTGCAGCTCGTTCCTCTGGAGAGATGGCATTAAGCACCAATGGCCCAAGCGTAGCAGCATCCCCACCACCGCCAAGGCCATGTCTTCGTGCTGTCATGATTGGAGTCAGAAATGGACAAAACTTTCACAATCACTTGAAGTCATCTACCCCCTTCTTCACTTGTCTTTGCTTTGCTTTCTTCTCGTTGCTGGCACTACTACATTTAGGTCATCACCTTTTTACACAGAAAAAGAAAAAGCCTCTCCGAAGAAAATCCGTTTCTTTCCATTGAAGAAGAAACCCCAATTGCACTTGAAACCCTGACAACAGTAACAGAGAGTTGATCCCTCAAAAAACAAACCCCTCCCTTTCTGCCCCCCCCCCCCCCCCCCACCCCCCCCCCCCCCCCCCC
>Ga0209611_10001801_pt1 | contig 37229 bp, 23 predicted proteins | sample S1TSphgellanicum_3_FD_187693 | JGI IMG/M metagenome (GOLD analysis project Ga0209611, IMG submission 187693) | Host-associated microbial communities from peat moss isolated from Minnesota, USA - S1T2_Fc - Sphagnum magellanicum MG (SPAdes) (version 2) | ecosystem: Host-associated > Plants > Peat...
AGTCATTTGATCACAAATCCTACACATGGACATAAAAATAGAAGAAAGAAATGAAGAAAGAAGACAAAAGCTCCCCACAAAAAAAAAAAAAAAAAAGAAACAAAAAAAAACCAAAAAAATTGAACTATCCCTTGCACAAGTTGTTGAAATATTAGAATTTAGCATGTATTGTTAGCTAAAAAAATTAACTTGAGGTGCCAAAATTAATTCAATTTAACACAAGGCTATTAATTATTACCACAAGGTAGGGCATAGAGTTAAGATCTTGTGTACAAAATTAGTAGTACTATAGTACAAGGCCAACTCAACACATGTTTGTTGAATAATTCATTAAATTTGAAGATTGCACGTTGAAAATATGAATATTTCCATAGATTTTTTTTTAATTTCAAAAAGTTTTGCACTTTTAAAACAATAATTTTTGAAAATTTTAGCATGTTTACAAATTACTTAATTCACATTGAAGTTGCCAAGGTACTATGGTATTAATATTTAAAGGTCCAATAAAGTTGATTTAAACTAATGGATGATCTTATGTGAGTCCTATAGGCAACTACCATAATACCTTGACCAGTTCGACACTAATTATATTATTTATGATTTTTTTGAATTTTTAAATAATTGTTACATGATTGTGTTGAAAGTTTTGAAAACTTTAGTTGTCACTCTGGATTTGTCATAATCTGCACATCTTTAACAAATTCATACATGGGATCAAACCAATCGTAGTGGCTACTGCTGCTTTTTGTTAAGGGTGCATCAACAAGCTCTACTAGGACATAGACTACAAAGCGGAGCCAAATATTAGCGTGGAAGCCCATGCTAAAAGTGCCTACAAACTAAACTACAGTAGCTCCTACTTATGGTCACTGTGCTTGGATCATTGGAGATTGAAACTTTGTAAGCACCCCTTCTTTTAGCCTTGAAACACAAGTAACATAGAACCTATGTAGAGATGATGAAAATGAATTCCATGAGGAGGACAAAGTGCTTTCTCTTATGTCCTCTCTTATCAGCTTTTGATTCCCATTTCTTCTACTATCAAAAGATCAAGAAGTTCTTTTCTATAGATTGTTTTTTTTTTCTTCATCTTCTTTTCCTCCATGGCTAGAAGAAGAAAAATGCAATAGCGTAGAATAACCTTCCTTTGAGCTACTATATGCAAAGCTTTATTGGTGTTGGAAGACAATTAAGAAATGTCATCAAGGAAAAAAAAAACATGGAGATTCCAAAACTTCACGATATAAAAAACCCTAAATAATTAAAAAATGTAAGAAATAAAATTATTGAGAAACTTGATTAATCTTGGATGATCTTCATCTTTGTCAAAATGTTAAAAAATTATTTAATTTTTTTGACAAAAGTATGAATTTAAAAAAAAATTCAATTGATTTTTTAGAAATTATTTAAAAATTTGAAAATTGATTGTTGAATTGGCCAAGGTACTACGGTATGTAATTTAATCACATGATTCTAAGTCGTGATAGGCTTCTCAAGGGCATGTCTTCAAATTAGGCAATGCAAAGGAGGTTTGAACCTTCCTTTAAAGGTGAAAATTACCTTTGTTGGTATTGGCCTATGTGATGGGTTTAAGTGCAATTATTTTAGAGGGATTTGGAGAAAAATTTAAGGTACAAGCTAGGATTCATTCTATTCACATATGGGATCTCTATCTATACTTGCTTTTAAACCAATTTTCACATTAGGTATTTGTAGGTTAATATGTATGACTATATGGCAATGTAGTCATTAAATCTATAGGTGTTATGATTTTTTGAGATTTCTCTTGTTGCATGAAATAGATAGATAGGGGGTGCTCCAATTCCCTATTGCTTTAATAATAGGGAAATGTGGGTTAAAACCAATGTCGGCTAGACAAAACTCCACCCTCACATCCATACCCCCTCTAGCTTTTCACAAGTTTAGGTTTATGGTTTATTTGAAACACCAAAACCTTTTGTGGCTTTTACTTTCTTTTTCTTTGTTGGAAAGAATAAAGATGTTTGTGATTTTTTTGTGCATCATATCATTACCTTTTAGGTTCTTTTGAAAGTGATGTTGGCAATCAAAATGGGGTTTTGTTAATGTTCAATTGCACATGAATGCATGACATCACCAAAGGATCATAAACATATAGACATTCTAAAAGAAGCTAAGCAATATGCACCTTTGCATCTTTGTTTTCAATTTCCATGTTTCTTTCAATTCATTACATCATTGTGAATTTTTCTAGTGCTTTCATCAGAGCTTTGGTTTGAGGGAGAGAAAAATAAAATTCCAAAGTCTATATTCAAAGTTACAAGACTCCAAGGTTTTTTTTCATTTCAGTGTTGTTGTGAGATTTTTTTGTGTTTTTATCATGTAATCTTCATTTGAGGGAAACATAAGAAAGAAGAAATAACTCCAAAGTTTAGAATCAATGCTTCAAGAGTTTAAGGTTTTTTGTCACTTCATTGGCATCATGGGCTTTTTTTTGTGTTTTTTTCATAACCTTTATTAAAGGGAGAATGAAGAAAAATCAAAGAACTCTAGAGGTTAAAAGTTAGAATTAGAGTCCAAGTGTCCTAGGTTTGTTTTTACTTCAATATCATCATGAGATGTTTTACTCTTTTGCCATAGCCTTCACTTAAAGGAGAGAAAAGAAAGAACTCCAATGTTTGGAATTAAAAATCCAATGGGGTATGTGTTCTTCTTTGAATTCACCAAATATATGAGTAAAAAATAAGGTTCTATACATCGGGTGTTGGGTAAGAATTATAAATTAAATAGTTCAATAATAGGATTATGGCTATTTTGGAAACCAAGATATAATTCATATAGGCTATACATCCATCCTTTGATATTAAAAAAAAACAAGAAGTCTTGTCCTTTGCAACCTCTTTCCCGTGCAATTTAAATGTTTGATTTTACTATAATTTGACAAATAGTAGAACTTTGCATTAGTTCCTAGAGACAAATGAGTGAGGTTGTGGAGTTCACTATGTTGTTCATTAGCATGGAAATTATTATTTTTAATATTTAAAAATGTGACAAAAAACCACATTCCCAAACCACAAAAATGTTATAATGGCTTTTTCCATGTTTTGTCCATAATTAATGTCATTACATATGTGAATGCATTCATGCATAACATGTTATTCTTATTATCAATATGCCACACTTTTTGCCCACTAAAGTATATATGCACTCCAAATTCACATTAACTGGTTTAATTAACATTTCTTGAATTAAAAATTAAGCCCAACAAAGATATTATTTGATATGATGATTATTAGTAGAATGAGAAATTATGTTTAAAAATAGATTGGGGTTATAGTTAAAGAGAGGAAATATGTGAGTTGAGAGGGAAGTGAATGACTTGTCAAAGATGATATCCTAGCCCAAACAACTAATTACAAATATAGTAAAAATGGCCAAATTTCTATACATGGCATTCAATGTGTAGCCATAAATATAAAGTATTGATTAAATATTTGTATTTAATATCTAGTTTATAGCTAGATTTGGCTAAATATTTGTACTTGTGATTGACATTTTTTCCATTTTTTCCTATGGATGATTGCCATTTAGGCTACATAATTTTCTTAAAAAACCTTTTTGTAGAATGTCAATTCAAATTAAATATAATTCATTTTTTAAAAAAAATCCAAATATTATGATGCCACTTGCAATAACTCTTAAAATAAGAGTTATACATATGCTTTATACATTGTAAAATAATAATAATAATAATAATAATATATTATTTTAAAACACTTACAATGGTAGAAAATATTTTAAATAATTTCACATGAGTAATAGTTGTAATGATTTTAAAAACATGGATGGAATGTATTTTACAACTAGTTATTGCCCCCCCGCCCCCCTTGCCCCCCTCCTTTTCCATGTTTTTATTTCCCTCATACGTTCTCATATGGTTCCTTAGTTCATCATTATTTATGTGAATTTCAAATTTGACTTTATCACTTAACATGGACATGAAAAAACACATGTTAATGTGCTATCATGTGTCTTTTCATGTCCATGTAAATGGGTAGGGAAAAGAAGTGAGGTAGTTATTAGGAAAGAAATAAGGTAGTTAGGAAGATATAATGCTAATAGTTGTTTTGAATAATAATTACAACATTACATAGTTAAGCCTTTTGAAGCCATAGACTTTGGATAAATCTAGTGAATAGACTCATGAACATATTACACAAGTTGTTTTTAACATATTATTAACCTAAAATTTTGATTTATCATCAACTAAAAAGTCTATGTACATTTGTGCATATAAACAAACTTTAAACATTTTTGTGAAATTTGGCCTTTACATTTACCATTGCCATAAAGATATGATTATCCACTTTTTGTTAACTCAAAGTTCACTTGTAATTAGGGAGCCTTTTAAAAAGCTTTGGACCTAGTGAATGGGCACATGGAAACCTCCATAGAAGCTTCTTTGAGCTAGGTCCCCAAAGGGGTATAAATAAAAATATGACATTTAAAATGAATGATTATAATGTCACATAACCAATGATTATTGTAATTTTTTCAAAAATTTAACTAATTCTTTATGTTGTCATTATTTTTGGGTGTGATTAGAGTTTTTAATTTTTTCCCATTAATCCAAAACTTTGAAAAATATGTTATACAACCAAAATATCCTTGTCAAAATTTAGGGTGTAAGCAAGATAAAATAGGCCAATTGGTCATCCCTACTAACAAATAAAAGTAGATTTGGAATCTTTTGGATTTTGGCATTTTAGTCATGCCATAAATTTTGGGAGGTACTTGTCATATTAATTAAAAAATATATGGTTATTTTAAAGGTATGTTATTACTCTCACTAATTTATTTTTTTACTGCAAGTTTATTACTTTGGCTGATATTGCACATTTTCCAAATCAAATAATTCAAATGATGTGTTTCTAATTTTTGAGCCATTATGCACCTTGATACACATTTTTTGGGATTTGAATTTTGGATTATGATTATGTGAAGCCTTTCAGAAGTAAATTTTCCATAAACCTAAATTTGGCATATAAAACATATTTTTTGATGTGATATTAAAGTGCATTGCATGTGCTTAATTCATTAAATCATGTTTCAAACCCTTTCAAAATTCAAAATATGAGTGAAATTTTCAAACTAGTTTTTTAACCTACTTTCAATCTACTTTTTCACAATGTGACCAACTAGCAAATTTTGCAAACTAGATTTAAAATAATTTTAAAAGAAGGCTGATACAACTTTTTGAAACTTTCAAAAACTTCAACATATCACATTTGATGCCCTCATGTAGTTCAAAAGGACAATCTCATAAGGCATCACCTACTTTCTAATCTACTTGTCATAAATTCTTGTTCTTTTCAATTGAGGACTACTTTTTTGGCCTACCTTTTAACAAAGATTTTGAATTCAGATTGAATTGAATCAACTTTAAAGGTTGTATGTTAATTCAAAATAAAAATATTTTGTAAAAATAATAAACTTGATTTGTTCAAAATATAATATTTTCAATAACATTTTTTGACACCTTAATGTGAATTTTAAACTATAATTATTCTTCTAAATACATTTTTGAATAAGCTTTGAGACCATGTGTTTTTTTTTTTTGTTTGAATTAATTTTGTAAAAAAAATCAAAGAGAAAATTGCTAACAAGTTTCTAGAAATTTTGTGAGCCTTTTATTTTAATTTTTTTCACAATTATAATTTTTTCCCCCATTTTTATCAATTGCATGCACTAATATATGGCTTGAAGTTTATTTTGGAATTTAAAAAACTGAAAATTTTTAATAAATGTTTTTAATTAAAATAGCCCCTTCAAAAATCAATAGCCCTAACTTTGGAAATTGATAACTAAATGATACTTACTCAATTAATTGTCTAATAAAAATCTAAAAATAGAATGAATTTCAAATTACCTTAGGAAAACAATTCCCAAAAAAATTCTTAAATCATGTTTGAAATTTGTGTTCTTAACCAAAAAGTTCAAGGAAAGGTGGATATCATTACATTCTTGAAACTTTTTTTAAATGCAATGATTAAAAACATCAAAATACAAAATATTCTTGATATTATTAGAATTTCAAAATATATGGAACCTAATAAATGTAATCATAAAAAAAATGAAAAAAAATTTAAATGTTTCCTATGATTTTTCAAAGTTTGATGGGTTTAAGAAAATCAAGGTGTAACATTCCTAGTGGTCCACCCAAGGGTGTTTTTGCCCATACACATGAATATATATATTTAAATGACATGCAATTACAATGATGGACAACACATGGCTAGGATCATTGGATGCCACATGGTTGGATTTCTTGAGATTTTAAAAAAATTGGTACTAATTCCCTTGGATTTTTTTTAATTTAAAAAAAACCTTGACATGTCAAAAATCAAATTATAAATAAAATTATGAAATTTCTTAATGCAACATGAAAGTACCCAAAATGATGAAGCATGGTTCCATTAATAATGTCTTACTCAACTAGTCTTTTTGCATTACAACCAACTAGGTTAAAAAATAATGAAAAATATATGTTTTTAGTATTATTTGACTAGATTTTGGTGATGGAAAAGGATAAGATTTCTTTTTATGAAAAAATTAAAAAATATATAATGTATGTATTAAAGTTTTAAATATTAGTTGTTAATAAGTTTAATTAATAATTTAGTAAATGAATTGGTACTAGTAAACCAACTAATAACCGAACATGCAAAAACATGAAATGAAGGAACACACTATTGGCAATTGAATCATTTTGAAAAAATCTTACACTTTAGATGATTATTTTGTTTTGTTACTAATTGATTACCTAGTTGAAAGTTATGTTAAGTAATATGGTATCTTGGGAAAATAGTAGTCTTATCACATATTTTTACCATGTTCAATTGCATCCTTGTCACTCCTGATGACTTCAAGTATTAAATTTAAATTTTAAAATAAATGGGTGAAAATCCTTTAAGGTGACCAACTAGGATGAAAAAGACCTAGTTTTTACTACAATCCTTTTTTCCTTATATATTTTGATCCCCATCAAAATTAATGAGTTCAAAAGTGTCAATTATCTCATAAGTACCATGGATATTTTAAACCATTATAATTCTAGATTTCATCCTAATCATCAATAAATGTGTTTTTACATGATAAAAAAAATTAGATAAAAAATAATAAAAAAAGTCACGCTGTGATTGGATTTTGGTACACCTTAAAAAAATTGGACCCAAATATAAAGTATGAAAATTGGATGCAAAAATTATATAATTAAATTTAAGACAACTTAAATATGTGCATATTAAAAAATTAGGTAATAATAGAATGGGGAAAAAATAGGTTCATTCACATAATACCCCCCAAACAATACCTAGTTTGACATAAATAATGCAAAGTTTTAACATTTAATGTCCCCCCCTAGCCTCTAGGTCATAACTCCAAGGTCTTAAAGTTATTTTTCTTATTTCATTTTCACCATGGGAATTTTTTGTGCTTTCACATTTGTGAAGGTTGCGGTAGTTTAATGTTTATTGCAATTTTTCCTCAACTTTTTGTTGATGGATTATTTCATCTAGCCGTTATAATTTATTCTTAAGACTAGTTCCTACATATTAATGTTTCATATTTGTAAGGAGCACAAGTTCTTTAAGTCTCATCAACATGGATGTTATAATTATAAACCATGTTACTTTAAATTTACTTCTTTATTTGGATTGGTAGGATGTGACTTGGCAATAGTAGCATCAAAAGTTACATGTGGTGTATATCAATGGAAAACAACAATTTGAACTTGTTGAAGAAGTAGCATATGTGTTTGGAGTGCATATGCAAAGCTTGAGGAAACAAGCTATTGCATGGAAACTTTATACCCACAACTCACCCTCATGGGAATTTTACAAGGTGAACAACATTCAAAGCTATGGACCTTGATCAAAGTCAAAAAATGAGATGCATTATCATCATATGTGGTCACAAGATTCTAGCTTTATGAATCTAGTGTGCAAAGGCTCGATTAGTACCATAAAGCAAATGACATCATAACCATTAAAAACAAATGTAAAGATCAAGCACAAAACTTTGTATAAAATGTATGCAAAAAATGTTGGCAATTGTCAAAGAGGTATTTGAGTGAAATTCAACCACTAAAAGATCACACATGATGGCAAATACCATCTTAGGTTTTTCTCTATTGTTAATCCATTTTTTTAAAACAATGACACAAAAATGTTTTTTTGGATAATGTCATGTTTTCTACCTCTAAATTGGATATGGAATCCATTTCATTACATCAACTAATATATAGATTATGCCCAAAGGTGGTGTTCCCATCCTAGAAGTTATTTTAAAAGACATTCTATTTGCATTAATGCAAAAAACTTTGGTAGAATATGTGCAACCTACATTAGTGACATGCATTTTAGCCACTTGCACCTTTGACCTTTGGAAGTCAAAAGGGCACATGATGTGTTTGTTGTCATTTTGAATTTTATTTCAAACAATTGGGAGCCCAAACACATAACTATCAAGTTGTTTGATCATGTTAATGACACAAATAGTGTAGCCATGACTTGCACGTTGTAACAACTCCTTGACAAGTGTTATTTCATTCAAAAGATTATTCTTTATGTGAAGGATGAAAGGTCTAATTTTGCAAATTTGTATAGTTGTTTAGTTGTCCTTGGTGATATTCTGGGGTGATTGAGGCATTTTATGGGTCTTTCTTAAAGCATGTTTTTTTTAAAAATTTGTTAGTATGCCATTATGGATGATGTCTCATGGATTTCACTATGCATTTATCAAGGCTGCCCAAGCCAATATACAAAAATATATGCCATGGTTTTAAAAGTTGGTCAAGTGGAAGCAACACATGGAAAAAATAATTCATTGTTTCTAAGTTGAGACTTTGAAATTTGAACACATTAGTAAAAACAAGGCATATATGACCAATTTTTAGTTCATGTTCCTTTTAAGTTGTACGTGAAAATCTCTATTTCTTGTGTTTGTGAATTAATTATTGTTGAATGCTTCCATTTTGTAATCTACAATTTGTTCTTTACAACAATTATGACATTATAACTTAAACCTTACATTCAAAACATACCTAAGTTATGTTGATGATAGTGGGTCGGTGCAAAACAATTTCTAAGATGGAAATGACATTTTCTTGTTTGATTGAATTGCCCAATTGCAAAAAAATAATTTCCCCTTTTGAAATAATTGGATACTGACATGAATCTTCAATATTTTCATGGGTTTTGTTGTAATTTTAATTCCTTTGATCTCCTCCCATGTGTTGGATTTAACATTGTTTGCAAATTCAAATTACAATGTGGCATTTTTGCAAATGTTTCAAATGCTTTTACCAAATTAACACATAATTTTGCTAGTTTGTGTTTGTTTTGATAATATGTTTGCAAGTTGGCTGTTGTTATTCCAAGGTGTTAAATGATATTTTAGTTTGCCATTGCATTGTGTTATAGTTGACAATTAGTGGCATTGCAAAGCCACATACCATCTCCACAACATGGGCAATTTGTGAAACCATGGTGAAAGTGTTGTCCCTAGTTGTCACCAACTATGTATTAATAAAAGTCATGGGCATTGACTCCTTGGAGATGGCCTTCAATTTATTAATTTTGCCTATCATCAATTATGTGACGAACTTGCAAATCAAATTATTCTTGATAGTTGGGTGATTTGGAGGTGAATATTTTTAATGTAAAGTTGAAGGATATGATAGTTTGTATAAAACACCATTTTTGAAAGTATTTATATTTGATTTTTTATTTTTTTTGCATGGATTTGATAGGAAATAAGGCCATAACATATTAGTTTTGATGTTGGATCCCAAGTTTAAGAGTACATGCACTTGATCACTAGTTACATGGGTAGGAGAATGCATGTAGATTGGTTACTACTTATGATGAACATTTATTGTTAGGCCATTATTGGTCAAATGTTACAAATCATTAGTGTGGAATGCTATTGATGAGATTCCATTGTGAGATCCACATGTGGACTCCAAATTTAGATCATTTTTAAATGACTAAAACAAATACCAACATTTTACATCAAAGTGTGTCAAGAAAACTTGATGGGTTCCACCACTATCATGTTGATGCAAATTGCAAGTGTGCATTAACTTCCAGTGGTGCATAAAATAACACAAATTCCCTACTAGTTCTTTGTTACTAAAACACATAGGACAAGCTAATTCTACATTCCAAGAAGCTCCATATATGATGAATATATGAATGATTCAATTTTGTATTCATATACATCAACATAGCTTGCCAAAATCATCTTGGATATGAAACTATATTTTTATTGGATATGTAATTTTTCTTAGCATTTGGCTTGTTAGATTGAAATTAAAAGGACTTTTTAGGTATCAAAATCTTCATTGTTTAAGTGTCAACTTCAAATTGACCATCTTGAGAAAATGATTTTTGTTAACAAGAATTGGCCCCATGATCCATGCATTGGGTGTTTGAAACTTTCTAATTTTACAAGTGCATGTGAAGCAAAATTTGACTTACTAGAAGAGTTTGACATAGATCAATTTGAAAATGAATTTGAATAAGAGGAATTTCCAAATGTTTGTGACATGGGGTACATTAAAAAAACAAACTTCCATTTGGGTTTTGTCATGTTTTTCTTGAATTTCTAAATGTTTGTAGCAAGTTATTGGCACATGGCACTTTTGTTTATGTGTGCAACTATAGTGTTTGTTTTATTTGATAGAAGACAATTGTTTAGGACTTAATATATTATGTAATACAATGCATCATGTGTGAGCATCTTTTTCATACTTTTGTATTAGAAAGTAATTTTTTTGAGCTCTTGATATCATATCTAAGACTTGGATTCCCCAAGATGATCACTTTATTTAGGTGAAAATTTGACAAAGACGTACACATGTTACATGGATGACCAACTAAACCTAACCCAACTATTATTTTAAAAATTGAATACATGCCCAACATAATTGGTTAAAACATATGGTTTTCAACATTGCTAGTGTGAGTGAACCATCAATGCACATTTGTCAATGCAATTCCTTCTGGTCAAAGGAATTTTTTGTGCAACCTAAATGGTGATCATCCTTAGGAATATTTAGCCAAATCTGGCTATAAACCAAATATGAAGTACAAATATTTTATCATTGTTTTATGTTTTTAGCTACAAAGTGAAATTTGAACATACGAATCTAGCATACATACATACATATATATATCTTCACTTTTCATAATTGAAACCTTTCAAAACCATTTGAATTTTGAATTTCACCTTTTTGGTGAAATTTGCTATTGAAAAAAAGGTTGTTTCCAATTAAACCATAAGTTTCTTTCACTCTTTGTAAAGAGTGTAAAATTGGCACCAATGTTAAACAGGTGCCAAATTGGATTCTTGGTATATATATCAGTGTTGGGTGGGTATGAAAAATATCCTTCAATATCACCCAATATCTTTATTTGAACCCCTCAAGGTATCATTTTGAATGATACCCTAATTAAAAACATAATCATTAGTTTTCACATGTGTGAAAATGGGATGGTGAGAATTGGTTCAAGGAACAAAATTACAAATATTGAGACTCAGATGAAGTAAAACCCCTTTACCCGAATCAAGTTCTCAAGGCACTATGTACTTTAGGTAGTAGGTCAAAATTAGGGATTAGATTTAGAGTTTAGAAGTGGCGTGGGTGCAATCACACTAATGCATACACAAACACTTGTAACCAGTGTTTAGTTTTGTGTATTTAACATTTTAGAAAAAAATAAAAATCTCCAAATGGAATTGTTTTCACATAATGTTATTTTCAATGTATTTGTACATATACTCTAAAAGTTTGAAATTGATCCAATGAATGAAAAATACCCAAAAACATTTTGAAAACATTGTAACTAATGTTTTTAAGCAATAGAAAAGACTTGTAAATGGACTTGAATTTTTTTGACAATGACATATTTTTAGCAAATGTTTTATGTAAACCATAACATAATAGTGTGATGAAAATTTTCAAGATTTTTCAAGATTTTTTTAAAGACTTTTGTCAAAAGATTTCAAGAATATTCTTGAAATAGACACCCAATAAACAATCATCCAAAGGGGTGGGTCCAACTCATGATATCATGTTTACACTTGCGTCATTTTCCAACAATTACCTTTCCTCCTTTTAAACCCTAAATTTTGTAAATAAAAAGGACCTTGAGCCTTCTTTTTTTTCATCTTGTGTTGTTTTGATGTATTTGCTCTTTGTGTACTTTTACATTTTTTTCTTATTTTATTTTCTCCTCTCTTTTTCACTTTTCTTTCCCCCTTGTTACTTTTGTTTAACTTCACCATTGCCACTTCATGTTTCGCACTTCACTGGCTACCTCGCATTCATCGCTTGTTGCCTTGTTTGCACTCCCACCTATTGTTGTGTTGTTACTTCACACCTCTACATCTTGTTTTGCACTTATTGTTTCACATTTATGGTTGTTACTTTGCACCTAAACCTTGTTGCTTCACATTCCCCACCCCCTATTTTGTGTTTTCCATTTAAGGTACTTAATGTTATTCCCTCCCCCTTGTTGCTTTGATGCTTGCCATTTGCCTTGTGTGTTAGATGGTACTCCCCGCCCCTTTCATGTTTATAGGTGAAGGAACTTGGAACATCAAACTTATTTAATCTTGGTAAGTTTTTTTTGTTTTGGATTTTTTTTTTCTTCTATTAAAATGTATTAGTTTTTTTTCCTTTTTTTAAATTTATATATTTTCATTTTTTGATTTTAAAAAAATTATAGTTTTTTTTTAAATTGTTTTTGTTTAATTATGAGTAGGATATTTTATTTCTTACAACATTAGTTCTAACTAAACAATTACCCTCCCTTATACACTCCTTTTTTAATCATGATGAAAGAAAAAAATGTGTGATTTTTAATTTTATATTCTAAACCTTAAACCCTATTTCTTAAACCCTTAAACCTTTTGTTTATAAATGTCCTTTTATCTTTGTAAGTAATTTCTCATTTGTTCATTGTAATAATGATTGTAATTTGGCATAAAATATAATTGTTTTCTACATTGGCTTTAGAGATATTTTTGTGAAAACTACCATTGTATTAGTCTTTTGTAGATGAAAATGGAATAAATCATAATAATGAGACAATTGAAATATGCACGAATAATGTAATTATGGAAGAGAGAGATCCTAGTGTGCAGAATGAAACAAATAGAAATCAAGATAATGAAATTGAATTACTAATGAACATGAACTTAAAAAAGTTACATGCTCAAAGGAAATCCTAAAAATCTCACGGAAAAACATATTTATGTTGGGGCTTTTATTGTGTAAATGATAAGGCAAAAATCGATCTTGAAAATGCACTAATAATGCATTATAAAAATCCAATAACTATAATAAATCCAAGAACACAAGCAAGAAAATGATTAATTTTTTATTACAAAAAAAAGAGAATAACTTCTCTTTAAAAACATGTTGTTATTGCAAAGAGATTTGAAAAAATGAATAATTTACTAAAAGAAATATAGGAAAGATAAGTTGCGAAAAAAAGATCAAATATTTTAAGAAGGTCAATTTCAAAAAAATTGTTGTGAAAGATTCCTTTAAAAAGAAGGATGTGTCATATAAAAACTTCCTTGAAGACCTTAGTCTTTTGATTGTTAAAAACAATTTACCAATTTAGTTTGTAAAAAGTAGTTGGTTGAAATACTTGGCTCAACATTTATGTCCAAAACTAAATTTCTTTTCCAAAAGGCAGTTTTCACAAGAAATACTACCAAGGCTAGTGAAAAAAAAAGTCAGTTGTATGTTCTTCCTACATTAGCACAATGTCATTATGCAATTGCTACCTTTGAAGTTTGGATGTCCAAAGGATGTTATGATGTGTTTGCATTGGCCATTATTTTTTGGAGGAGTGATTGCTAACCAAAACATGTGACTATTGGCTTTTTGAAGCGACAAAAATTACATGACAAGGCTTGGCTAAAAGTTTGACAAATTTGTTGGACAATCATGGCTTAAGGAAAAAGATCTTTGCTTATGTCAAAGATGAAGGTTTTCATCTCAATGTGATGACTATTATATTAAAATCTATTGTGAGTCGTGAATCTCTTAGTTTGGAAGAGAATTTTCCAGGACTTTGTTTTTGGCATTTTTCAAAGGTGTGTCAATATGGCACAATAGAAAAAAAGGTTTGCAAAAATTTGAAGTATGTTTCCATTAAGTTTGCTCAAGCACCTATTTGCAAAAGTGCATCACTTGGGCCCAAGAAATTTTGGAAGGAAGACAAGAATGGAATAAAGCTTGTGTTGAAAATTGGAATTCAACCAAGAAAATTGAACACTCTAGTGAAAACTAGGTACCAATAGAAAAGCTTGTCAAGAGGGAGTTGCTAGTTTTTAGACAATAGCAATTAGATGTTAAAGACATTAAATATCCTCATCAATGGTGGGAGAAACATGAAGCAATGTTTCCTACTATTGGTTTTTTAACTCACTAGATTTTTTGCATTGTTGGATTGCAAATTGAAACAATTTTTTTTTCCCCTTAGCTAGAATACTTACTAACCTTAGAAGATGTCATTTACAAACTAAAAATCTAGGGAAGTTAATATTTGTCAACAAAAACTAGCCTAATGACCTTAGAATAGGATGTAAATCTCCATTTAACTTAATATAATCCTTTGAGAGGGATATAGATTCAAAAGAGAAGAAAGAAATTTTTGAAAGGGATGAAGTTGTTGAAGTATGAAAATTGAATAAATAGATTGTTGATTTTTTAAAAAAAATTGTAACATTGCTTATGATTTTTTATATTTTGGAAAAAGAAGTAATAATCAGTTTGTGAGAACTGCCAAATGAAAACCGACTGTTCTCAAATTTATGAAAACCAACATTCTGAGAATCAATTAATTTTTAGAAAAAACTATATATATATATATATATACCCTGTCTCAGTGTATAAATTTTAAATGAAAATTAAAAAGTGAACCCAGAACCTTTTGTAAGTTATTTTTTGAAAATCAGATCCAGTGGGTATCAGAAAATTATATACGGGTACCAGCTGGTATGTTCAAAAGCCTATACCCACTTAACACTAGTTGGCAAGAAATAATTATCGAATATAGTTTTTGCTCAACTAATATGACAGGGCTCTTTTGATGAATGAAACAATTGAATGGACCTTCATGAGATTTCAAGATGAAACTTCATCCATGGAATATTTTGTCCAGAGTTCTATTGCATTAGACATCCATTAAACAGTTCATACAAAGTTTAATTCATCCATTAAAAACCATCCAAATTTCATGATGTAGTGTTTGTTCATCCCACATGTCATTTTGTTCAAGATCATGAAGAGTTTTATTTTTAGGACAGTTGGGGTACACATCAACAACATTTGGATAAGAGTTCATCACAGTCCATCTATTATTGTATTAACTTCAGGGTTGAAATTAGGTTGCAAACTTCAACATATTTCTTTTAAATCAAATGAGGAAATTCAAAAGGAAAGAAACACAAATTTTGTTTTGGGGGAACCATGTGGGTCTTTTGCATGTCATGTAGTCCACTTGATAGTTTTGATCACCTTTTCTCACAACAACTCAACTGGTACCTCTTGTTTTGCTTGATGCACAATATGCTTTTTTTCTTCCACAAGTGAAACGCCTTCATGCATGTCTAAGGATTTCCAAAGCTCTCATGGTGTCTCCTGTGAACCCTCAGAATCTTGAGGCTTTGATAATGTCTGGTGGAGATCATTTTGATTACTTGGAAAATGTGCTCACCACATGTGAATGGATGGTGAATTTTTTGATGTTAGGTGTTTTGATATGATATATAATACCTAACATCACAGTGGTGTTGAATGGAGGAAAACCCGTCTTTAGCATGTACTCTCTCATTGCTTTGATTTCTGATGTCCCTGTCTCCACTTGTGCATAATTGGTAAAAGTAAGCATTACAATTTCAGTTGGAGCAGGTTTTCAATCTTCTTGCAAGTGCCCAAAAAATAAAATGCAAGATAAAACAGAGAGTTTCTCCTGCCAGATTGCTTACTGTGACGGTTTGAGGTGCTTCTACCTTACCTTGTCTGTTACTGTTATAAAGTTCTATGCTTGGTGTCGACCATATCAATGTGGGACACATGTACAACTCCTTGGGTGATTGAATTCCAAAACCCATGGGGGTTTCTGTTGTCTGAAGCTTTGGTTTAGGGTTTAGTCCTAGTTTAGGGTTTAAGTGACTAAACTACTAGTGGGTCCTAAACTCTTTGTGATAAGTAGATAGTGAGCAAGTGCAACTAGTGTTCAGTTCGCAGTTTGGAGTGTGATATTACAGAGCTGAGTATTGTAGTGAGCTCTAAAGTTTGTGTAGTGTTGTATGAATGAGATCATGGATGATTTCGGGTGTTGGATATCACAGATCTGCTTGGGGAGCAGTGAATTGACATCAAGTCTTGATGCTTGATGGAGATGCTATACAAACTCATGCATCTTGCAACTTACTGAAGAACGCCTGGAATAAAGGTGTATCAATTGCTGGTGAATCCTCAAGCTGTAGTTTCTTCCTCTACTGTTGTCTCTAAGGTTTTCTTTGCATCTTCCCAAACAAACAAAAACACTCTTGGTTGAGTCACTAATTGCAGCTCTTGAAGTAGTCAAAGGATGAGGAGAGACTACTTCTTGGGCTGAATCTTCAGTTCAGAGTGGGTGCCAATTTTGTAGACCCAATCTGCAGTCCTTGCCAATTATGTAATGTATGTTGTATCTAAGACCTAACAGCCGTTAATGCCAAGGGGTGTGCAGGGTTTGGCTGATTTCAGCTCCTAGCGAGCTTGTGGTCAAACCAGGCAGGGTAACGCCATGGGTAAGTAAAATGAGAGGGAGCCAAAACTTGTAGTCAGTTGTGGAGCAATCATGGGCTGTGGCTAAAGAACCCATATGAACTCTGGAGTTGGGCATTTGAGCTGGTAAACATAAGAGGTTGCATGATCGACCAGCTAAGTGCTGCATTGGAAGAAGTGAAGTCTATTTTGTGAAGTGGGTTCTTTGATTGAAACATGAAATATTATGGTTGAAGCTAGCAACGGCATATCAATTGGCCAAACCTCATGATATTTTTGCAGAAAATGCTTGTAATTCTTGCAAGAAGGATTTTCAGAAAAAAAACGCCAGTTAGAGCCACTTCAAATCTCACATGGAATTGGACACAAATGCTTTGATGTAGTTGTTGTCATGTGAACGAGAAATGGGTACCTAATGGAGATTCAAGGACAGCTTCCAGTGCATTACGAGGAACTGCTGAATTCTTTCATCAGACTAAATGTAAACAAGGGTTGTGTCACACTGTGGCCTTCCCATTTACATTAAAAAAGTATCTTGATTCAAAAGAAGAATTATGGAAACTCAAATATTTCACCATGCAAAAAAATAATCTTCAAAAAATCCTCGAAAAGAAACCAAATCCTTCAAGATATTATAACTCTATAACTAATCTCAAGTTCCAACACAAGCCAAAATATCATCTTTGAAAAATCCTCATATAAAAATAGACCAGGCTATTACCTAGGGGGCAAAACCCCCTAAGCTTCTATACTCTATAATGAATCTAAACACAATATCCTTGCCTTGGTCGGCAAGGCCAACAAAGTGCACATGTAATGTGCAAGAACCATGTCTATAAATACCTAATTACACATGAACTATTTGGTTCACTCAAGATAACTACAAAAACGTATTCAGACCACCAAATCCAGGAATCCCATTGGCCTGAACAAAAAAAATCTTCAGGCCTATATCACAACCCTATTTACTGAATGTTGAAAACCATGGTTTCTTTCTACCATTTCCATTGGTTCTCTAAAATCCTGACAAAACTATTAAACCCTATTGCACATTTAACTATTAGTTCATTCAAGATAACCAAAGAAAAAAGTTTAGACTGCCAAATCCACCAATTTCATTGGCCATAACATTTTTTCTTCACACCTACACACAAGCCTATTCAACACCCTGTGTATATTATCTTTTCAATTTCAATGGGAATTAAATTATTTTGGAAATTTTGAATTTTTTTGGAAATTATCTGTTTGAAATGGAAAATTTTAAAGAAATTACAGTAGAGGGAAATTTTTAAAAGAAAACTTGGTGGAAAACTTGATGCTGCTTGCTTTAGACAAGCTCAATATGGTATGCAATAATTGACAACATTTTTTTATGCTATAATTTGGTGAAATATTATCTCTCCCCCATCTTTTGCAAAGAAGAAGTCGTAGAAAATATTGTTAAAAGTCTCCTACTATGTTGGTGGTCTAAAGTCCAGAGAAACCTGTCAAAGAAGTTGGCTAGATTTATTATCAAAATTCTGTAAATTACCTTCTTGGCCATGGAAGTGGAGTTTTGAAAAATAAAATAATTAATGGGCACCTGAGTGCCTGAAAAGGTACTACAGTAGTAGACTAATACTACATAACCCTGTCTGTAGTGTTATAACTTTCAAGGAAAAAGATTGACCCTTTCCTTTGTTCAACAAAAAGATTTTAGTCAACTTTTTATGAAATTTCAAAGAAATATTAATTTATCAGATGAAGAGTGGGCTCCAAAAGAAAAGAAAAGATGAGGACTGGTAGTTAGGGTTGAGACTGTTGCCAAAGTTATCAATAAAAAGAGAAAGAGTTCTAGACTTCATTGACATGAATGCACACTGAAAGCCCCATCTATACTTGCATAGACTTGGTCTCTATGCTCCTCTAGTCAGAGCCAACAAATATATATATATATATATAAAGTATTTTTCACATGAATAGAGAAAGAAAACAACAGAATTACATAATAATGTACAAGTTGCCAGAAAATGTTCCCAAGGGAGAAAATGGAAATGACATAAATTTTAACTCTTTAATGATGTCTAGTGTGTTCCCATAGTGACATTTCAGTTGGGAATGTCTACTGGCACAGATGACAATGGTTTGGGTGTTGGCTGGTTATTGAGAAAATGGCCACATGATTAACAAGGTTTAACCAGACAGAGAGACCTTACCTGCTTGGTTTATTATATTCTGTAAAGCTCTGATAAAACCCTTCTGGGTCACATGTTTGCATCGATAAAAACCAAAAAATCAACCCATAACCTTTCATGTTTTGTTCAACAAGTTCTTGAATTCTTAACCCCTAAACATCGGGGAGGACCAATTTGGTCCGCTTTTCAGTAGCGTATTTCTAAATTCTCTGATGCTTAGGGGTTAAATACTTAAACCTTTGAGCCATCATATTCCATTCGGTCACACTTCTCTGATTTCAAGTCCAATTTCAACTTCTTTTAGCTTGATTTTATTGGTGTGAGTTGACAATATTGAGGATTGTGTAAGGAATGAAGATTATTTTTGGGGGAAAAGTTTTACCTCCAAAACCCTACCTTAGCAATATACTAGGTGGTTTTCAAGTTTCATATCAGCTCAGGTATTTCAAAACTGACCTTTGTGCTTAATAGTTCGGTATTATACAAAAATATTTTTAAAAAATTGATAATTGGAGTCATTGCTTAAGTAAGGAAGTTGATTAGGGGTGTCTGAGTTTTTTTTTCAAATTCCAATTATTTGATACCCTGTCTCAGATAATTTTTTTGTTTTCACAAAGATTCTGCTCCATGGTTATCTATCTATAAAGCAAGGTTGTTTGTTTTGTTCGTCATGCTGAGATCTCCCAAACCTGGCACTTCATGTCACATTCTTTGTATCTTTGGAAAAAGAAGACAAATCGTGTAAATAAAAAATCAAGGATGGGATGGTTCCCATCAAAAGTATAAGGCAAATGAGAACACAAGTAGACACAACCCAAAGAAAAAACAAAAGCAAACAATCGACAAAAATCAAATAAAGACCCAATGCAAAGAGGACTCATGGCTACGAAATGATAATCAACCATAACAAAGAAGATTTAAGATGGAAGAGTTGTCATTTGCCACAAATTGGCTAGTGACAACGGTGCACTAACTATGATGTGTGGAAAAGATGAGGAACCTCAACCAAGTTCAATAGCTCATTGAAGAATCGTTATGGCTTGTGCATGTTGCAAGGCTATGGACATGCACAATCGATAATAAGAAAACAAACATCGAGGGGACTAAAAAAGAACATTGATGATGCGCGATAGTGGTCTATGCACAAGTGGTCAAAACAATAATGAAAACACCCATGTGTCTCAATAGCAAGGCGAATGAAATCATCGCCTAGTGTTTGCTTAACATATGGTCGTGTTTTCTCCTGAACAACCATCATCACTGCATGTGTTGTCATCATTGATGTTTGTTGCACCATATCTATGTGAATTGAGTCATCAATGATGATGTCCATCAAGGTCTGAAAGCTATTTTTGGTGATAGGGATATCCATTTGTCTATCGGGTGTGGCAAGGGAAAAGGTTGGAGATATTGTGAACATGTGCTCCACTCTCCAAAGCAATAGTTGTGATAGTATTTTGAAATGTATCATGGGCTATTGTATGTTTATTCCCATAGGCACACTAAAGCAAATGGGTACCTAGATCATCAATGGTATGACCACACTAACACCGTGAAAGATGGGCAACCATAGGATGTGGCAAGCTAAGATGGCTATGTAGTGCTATAAGAAAATGGGCTAAAAACAAACAAAATGCAAGTGTGGTAGGTCAACCTAATAACCAAATGCCTACCCCTAGACCCGCACATGAGTGGAAATGTGCTCACATGATGTCTGAAAGAGTGTCTATTATAAGCAAAACAAATTTCTATTCGTGTAGGTGATCTACCAAAGAAGTCTGCAACTAGGGATAAGACTAAACCACTAGGTTTTCAAAGGGTGAAACTTAAAAGTGAACAACCTAAGGTAATAGGGCTTAATATCTCGTAATGCCATCTAGAACGGGGAAATGTCAATCTCAACATGTGTTATTACATCTAGAAGAAAAGGGTGATTATCTTGTTGGAAATGAGTGACAAGTGCAAGAGTGATCAATGCTTAACATCCCAAGAATGTGGGGGCAACAATTCAAACTATTGAAAGGATGCTGAACCTGTTTGAAAAAGTAGGAAAAATGGCTTAACGATGAGTTAAGTGACCGATAAAACCACCAAAAGATCCCACACCAAGTAACTTCTTCAATGTAACCATGATACGAATATCGAATTTAACATAATGTTGCAAAATAACTAGAAATGGAAACATTGTTCGAAACAAGTAACCAAGGTGTTGGGCATAATACAATGAGAACATCGCAAAAGTTGCTTGAAAATCTTCAAGCATAGGGAGATTATATATCATCTCAAGATCCTAATGAAGAACCTTAATCACAAACAACTCAATGAATGATCTAGATCCCATTGGTGTGCCCAAAATAAAAAATTCAAATCAAAAGTAAAAAAGCTAGGAGGAAGTGATATAAAATGCTCCAGTTCATTTCAACAAACTTTTGATGAGTAGGGGTGCACTCCCTTGGTTTGAGACTATTTGGAACTATGGTGTGAAAGCTATTGATTATTGAATCATTTTCTCATTCAAAACTAAATAAAATTGAAATTAAAAACTATATTGGAATTTGGGGGTGTTGGTGTTGTTGGAAAGCCCTCAGTGAGTTAGATTTAATAGAGTTTATTTCAGAATTAAGGTGTGGGAGATATTCATTTTTTAGTGGATTTTGTTGCTAGAAATTTGAACAAATTGCAAAAAATTGTTGCAAACCAACTAACACAAGCATTAAAGGATGCCCAATGGAAGCACTAAATTAGCTTCAATACTATTTTTTTATGAAGATTTACATAAAAACATTGTGAATCCTTTTTGGGCTGTAAAATGTACATACTTTCATAATGGCCTGGATGAACACATGTATTACAGGAAATAATTGTCTTTTAGCAATAAATGATTATTTCTCATTGGCCAACAATTATGTTTGGTGATGAAAGTTATTTAGTCTCCCACTTTGTATAATCCCTATTTTCAGGTTTATGGGTGAGGATGGGGGAAAAACATAACAATACACATTAGATGTGTTAAATATTGATAGAAGGTTATCGTTGGGCATGCTATTTAGTCTTAAAAGGGACAAAAGGCTTTCTAGAAAAATGAATATTTTTGAAAGAAGGAAAAAGAAAATGACGCACCCCCAAGCTCCTTAATGGACTCAAATGTGAGTCCAAACTGAAAACAATGGAAAAGCAAAGAGTCGAGGCACACTCCTTGGCTCACAACACTTTGAAGGGGTAGAGGGTCGTGTTGGAGCTCCGAGATGGGACTAAAAAGAGTGACAAGCATCAACTACTCACACGGACCTGCACAAAACCAACACAAGGTGGTTAGTGCATAATTGGAGCACTTTTGGTGCTAAGACGAACCACGGGCAACTAAGACTCACAAGACTCACCACGGCTCGGACTTGGGGGAAGCCACCACCTTCCCCCTTATAATATACTTTGTGCCTCTCCACGAGGCCTACATTCAAATGGTTTTTTTGTCAAAGTTGAGACTCTTGCAACTTTGGGGCCCCATAACTTTGTGTGCAAACCTCCGATTGAAATGAGGTTTGAAACAAAGTTGTAGTTCTTGTTAAGAGCTTTCCAACGGTATGTGGCACGCCACCTACACACAAGGAAATCAGGTCGATTCCCAACTTTTAGTGGTCGGGAGTCAAATTGCCAATTTGACTCCTCGCCCTTCTTTTGGCCATAACTTGTGTTTCAGATGTCCAAATGGGTGATGCGAGCCCATTTTAAACATCTACGTTTCAATAGCTTTCCATTGGTATAAAAAAATCCTCAAGCCATTGGGTTTTGGCCCTTGCAATTGCTCTCTGAACATTTGGGAGTCTACCGAGACTCCAACTCCCAAAGTGGAAGCTCCTTTGGGAGTGTGAGGGTTCATTCCCTCACACTTTCCTTCACTCCCGGGCTTCCCTTTTGGCCTGCAATCTTGTAAGCCCTTGCCTTGGTTGCAAGCCAAGGCGATGGTTGCGACAGAAAATTAGATGGGTTAAAAAAACAATTTCCCCATGCAATTCCTCTCATTCTTACGTCATGAACTTGACATGGAGGTCACCCTTGCCAGGCTAAAATGAACTAGCACACCATGAAGGATGGATGGTGAGTGGTCAGGAAAAAAAAATTTGTTGAGTTTTAGTTCCCAAGCTAATGGTTAGTTGTTTTTGTTACTACCTACCTTTTAACATCATGTAAGGTTGTCAATAAACATGTAATAAAATTAGCCCAAGCCTATGTGCAAACCATATACTTACGTAATAAATAGTAGTGGTGACCAATAATGAACAGTAATAGTGACCTTCAAGGAGGTGTTCAAGTGTTGAATAAAGCTTGCTCATGACACAAACCCTAACATGCAACAAATGGAACCTAGTCGACTACATTCCAATGGAGATGATAACATGGAAGATGTCAACATGTTGATGGAAATGTTCAAAGCACGATCAATGAAGTTGGGAAATATCAACCCATATTGTCTAGAGGTGAATGATTATACCCTTTTGGGGCAAAAACACATTAGGTTGTCACAATTTCGGCAGATTAGAATCCCTTTTCAATGTCGTTTTTTAGTGTAATTGAAAATTGGCTTAAAATATGAATATTTAGATGATATTGAAAAATTTTAAAAATTTCCATTTCCAATTTCAAATTATGATGCTATAAAAAATATAAAATATATCTCAAAAGAAATTATTTTAAAATGCTTTAAAATAACTTTAAATAATTACAATTTTTGGAATTTTAAAAAGTCCATAATATAAAAATTAAAATCACATTCCATTCATTCAAGGAATTATTAAACATAATTCATACAATGTCCCAAAGTTTCAAACACATAAGATTAACACATTGTAAAATAAAAGTCCATATCCATGAATTTTGCAAGTGTGACAAAAATGGTGGGTAAAATTCAAAAGTCCATTACTTATTGGCTATCCACGATTTTGATTTTATTTTTTCATTTTTGAAAGGTTGATTATGATAGCTTTAAATAAGTGAGTCCTTTCTTTTATTATTTTGATGGATTTTATTTTATTTTATTTTATTTTTATATCTAAAGAATATAAGAAAAATTGCCAATGTGATGTCCATATAAGGTCACCGTAATGTGCAAACACCCCTTGGTATGTTTTGAAACCACAAAAGGTTTATTGATAAAAGAAATTAGTGAAGTAGTTTGTGATTTTGTGTTCAACTAAAGTAGGAAATCAATTTTCAGTCGTAGCACATAGTGATTGTCAATTTCATTGGCAATGAAGTTTTAATGAGCCACAATACTAATCGGATCCACCTCTTAAATAAGGAGATTACAATAAAGGACATCCATTTCAAAATGGATGCAAGCCAAGGATTATACTTCTTCATGACATCAAACCCAAAAACCCAAAAACCACGACATCTTTCAAAATCAAACCCAAAAACCACAAAGAAATTTTTGTTGTTCACCCCACACAAGTTCCCATGGAAAATTGTTATTTATCAAAAACTTTGGGTCCCACTCTTTAACCCAAATAGGTTTTTGGGACTAAAGTTATTAGTGTGGGCTTCCTTGCATATCTTGCCTTTAAAACTTCAATCGTTGGGGATGAAAATCACTTCACAACTTGAGAAGGTGTTGGGTGTTGACATAAACAATGAAAAAAGAAGAAACGCAAGATTTTGTGTAGCTCTTGATCTAAACCAAGGTTGGGTGGCACATTTGTTCATCAAGGATGAAGAAAGAATCATATTATCAATATTAATCAACTATGGGAGGTACCCAATACACTGCCAATTTTGCATTGGTATGTGGCATTTTATTTGTAGTAAGAAGCTAACATATAGCTAAGGAAATCATGTTTAATTTAAATGAAAACAAGGTAGACAAGGAACCCTAGAAGGATGGAAATAATATAGAGGGAAGGAAGGAGTCAATATAAGCACGCCCTTGAGATGTGGGAAAAGGGGAGGTGATCTACTAGGTCCAAACATGTCTCAAAAACCCAACTCAAATGTTGACAATGATGGCTTCACAATAGTGAGCAAAAGGTGATGGCCTTGAATCACAAACCAAAGCAATAGGGTGGAGGTCCCTAGATGCAACTCAATTAACATGAACATACCAAGAAGTACCAATCTCCCCAAATTGAACCTTATGTGAAAAACCATGGCTTTTAGGCACCATCTTCAAAAAAGGGAGTGAGTCATGTGCCCTGAACTCTTGAAATGACCAGCCCCACATTACCAAATAGCCCTAAACTAACCCATGCCAAAACACTCCAATGGTCCAATCATTGAAAAATATAGGAAGAACCAAAAGAGGAACAAGCAAGGTAGAAAGTTCAAGGAGTAAAATGGAGGAAAAGGGAATGTCAAAAATAGTGGGGGGATGGTGCTATTTGAACAATTGTTCAGAGGCTCAATGCCCCAGTGATTGGGATTATGGGAGGTTAAGATTTGCACAATTCACTTGTGGTGGAACCACCCTACCAAGTGACATGCAAGGTCCAAATGATAGTATGCAAGGGAATGAAAGTGGTGTTTGAGGGCTTGTCCCAACTTTCAACAATTATGTTAAAAGCCAAGAATGTTGATCCCCCTAAAACAATTTGTAAACATTGCACATTCAAGGCATACATGTGAAACTACCTAACTAACAAGCTCATGAGCTAAAAACATCACTACAATAGATCAAGGTTTAATTGATTAGAAAATTTGGTAAAAAAAGGACTCAAAAGTGACAACCATCAAAAAGGTTATCTAGTCATTTTGGACAAGTCATTTTTAACATTGTCCAATGTGACTACATGTGGCCTTTTTTATCAAGCCTAGAGTGACACTTTTGACTAATGGTTTTTTTTACTAGTCAATATATCAAATTCCCCATTTGATATGGCCAATCAAACATCAATCATTTTTTACTAGCCATTTATTTGACAAGTGGCAACATTCATATGTTGCCACATGTCAATGTTGATTTATGTGGTAAAAAGGTAGGTAGCTACCTACCTACCTACAACTATGGGTTTACAATGCACATGTACACCATATACATCACCAAGTATATAAAATTCATATAAGTGATTTGCTTGAGTTTGAACCTAGAATTTTTATGGAAGCATCCCAATGCCTTTACAACCACTTGGTAAACACAACCATTTGTAAATAAAAACATGTGCAACATTTTGTTTAATCTTGTTAATTATGAAATCTTTAGGAAATCCCAAAATTGACATAACTTTTATATTTCAAATTCTATTCAAATGAAACAAATAAACGCATAATGTTGTAGCCTATTCAAAGATCTATTGAACAAAATCAATATATTTTATAAATGTTAGAATGAGTTTTGAGTTTTAATATATATATATATATATATATAAATTGTTGACAAATTCAAACATGTTAAATTATGATTCTTCCATTTCAAAGTCCATTCATTATGCAATTGAAATTAACTAGGTAGTTAGATTAGGTATGGTACTAGTAAGGTATGTCATAGGTAGGTAGGTAGGTAGGTCGGTTGTTAGGGTAGGTTATTTTTGGTAGTATCAAATTACATGTGCACATTTTTTTTCTTCTACAATAAAGTTTGGTGGCAACTACACTTTGCTTTAAAGTTCTTTATTATTCTACATACTTATTTCTAACTTTGTTTTTCTACTTTGTCCAAATAATTTCTATAGGTTATGGGCCCACACATTTCATTCTACTTCCATAAACAAAGGTAGATTATAAAAAGTGAATTTTTATGCACAAAAACTTTTGGTATTAATTTGTAGTTGCACAACATATGTAAATAGAAGAAATAGTACAACTTTCATTCAAAAGGTAGTGTAACATCAAGTGCAGCATTTAGAAATGATCTCACAAGGGATTTAATGCAAGTGGAAAAATTCAATGGACAATACTTCACATTGTTGAAATTTTAAATGGGCATCATGCTTCACATGAAACAATTATCAAGGATACTTGATGGAACAGAAGATAGAATAGTCGGAAGTGAAATTGAGTATGATTGGTTACACAAAGTCATGGGTGGAAATTGGTTGCATAAGGTTTTCTTGACAAACCCCTCCTCAAATTCACTTGACATGTTCAATCAACTAGCCTTTGGAAATAAGAAATAATTATGTGTTGCACTTGCCTCCCACCTTCACCTTCAAGCAACTTGTAGCTATTGTTCAGGCACCTACTGCCTTTGACTTTGCCTTCATCATGCCCCCTTCTTATTCTAGCTTATTATGCAAGGTTGAAAGCATTCTTCAAATGTTCAACCCTTCACAAGCCCCTTTAACTTAATGGGATGCACCATGATCATGGCATGGTACAGTTAAATGCACAACTACTTGGCCATAAGCACCAAAGGGCAATTAGGGATTTTTTAATTTTTTTTTAGTCAATTTTGTGGTTTTTCAATTTTAGCATTTTTTTGAATTTATATATTTTCTAAAAAGTTTCCAAAAAAGTTCAATTTTTTTTGGATAGCCACAATGCAAAAAATTCACCGCAAAAAAGATGTTGATGGCAATAACATCTTGGCATGACCATCCATTGATACACCATTGATGTGGTTGATACACTTTTCATGACAATGGAATTATGCCACAAATTTCACTTGTGTGATTTCCTTTTCACTTTTATTGGGCCCTTTTCCTATAGGGCAAATTGGGCTAAGGGGCGATTCCTATATGCACTTCAAGGTTAATCTAGGGTAAAGTTTAAGGCCATGGGCTTTACCAAGTGTAAAGATCTGTTCCAATTTTATTTTTTTCTTCCCTGAGCAACTTGGCGAGTGTCACAAGTTAAAAAAAAAAGAAAAAGTGGGGCTATTTAAAAAATGGAATGCTTGTTCTGACAATTAATCATTTTCAAAAACTCCCCCTAAACAACACAAGAAAAAACACACTGGATAACATGCCTTTCAACTCCACCAAAACAAAGTGCACAAATACCTTTGTGTGTAGAAACCTTATTTGTAAATAGTTATTACACATTCCACTATTAGTTCACTCAAAATAACTAATAAAACAAATTCCACCAAAACTAACAATCCCATTGGCTTGGAAAAATAAAAATTTCAAGCCTACAAACAACCCTATTCTACTAAACATTGAAAATAATGAGTCCTTTCTACAATTTCTATTGCTCCTCTAAAATTCTCACAAAAGTACCAAACTCTATCACACATTTAAGTGATAAGTCACTCAAGATAACTAAGAAAAAAAATTCAGACCACCAAATCCACCAATTTCATTGACCATAACAATTTTTTCTTCACACTTACACACACACCTATTCAACACCCTCTTTATATTAATACACTTTATACGAGGGTCCAAGGTCGAAGGACCAATGAATTCAAACAATCTTATTGGTCGAAAGTTTTTTAATTGGTCCCAAGGTTTTTAAAATGGGGTCCAAGACCAAAAAGTGGCAAATTGAGGTTAAACTTACATGGCATCTATTTTGGAGGGAAAATCAACTGGTTTGGACCAAAAAACAGTGTTGAAAGGAGAGCTCGTCCTGACTTGGAGGACCAAAAATTAAGCTAAGGACCAAGGTAAAGTCCAACTCAAGGATTCAATTTGCTTCAAATCAATCCAAATTGGTTCCTAGGAAATTGGACCCTAGACCTTCATCTAAAGTGGACCTAATACTATACCCAATCCTTTTTGCATATGTAAGTCACAAACAAGTTTAGGACCGAAACTATGTATGTATATTACATAACTATGGAAATCTATGTTTTTGGTTGTAGAAATATTTTCTCACCTTTCTATTGTCTATGTATAACTAGTATGTCACACCATTCTCCTACCATGAACTACACATAAACAACATCAAAACCTTTCAAAACTACAATCTCGATTCCCTTCACAATTTTATTCCATGAAACTTTACATTCATACAACAACTTCATTGTATCAAGTGAAGGTGTTTCCAAAGGTAACAAACGCGCATTTACTATCCAAAAAGAAACTAAATAAGAAATTTCCTAAGGTTTATACATCACATGGCTCCCTGTGTGATTTCAAATAAAATATTCAAAAGGAAACTAAACACATGGCTCCCCATGTGATTTCACATAAAATATTCAAAAGGAAACTAAACACATGGCTCCCCATGTGATTTCACATGACTTTCACATAAATTAATATGTGAAAGTTGCTGCACCATGACCAAATTAAATTATGAAATCCTATTATCAAGTAAATCACCAAACTTACCCATTAAACAATTACACATGTAATTGTTTAACTACATCAAGTTACATATATAGACAAGGTTTAAAAATCAAAGCAAGTGTATAGGTGTATAAGGTGTGGCCATGGAATTACAGTTGGGCTTAGTAATGCCCATAATTAAAGTGAAATTACTGTAAGTTAATTTTAGGTTTTTCCCCAACAACATTTGTCCCATTAGAAAAACAGGGACAAGGTATTATGGAGACCATTACAAACTTTGAAGTGCACACCCCCATCCGCCCAACAAATTAATTGAAGTTTTGAAATATATGCCCATAGTTCATGGTTCTGCCATTAATTTAAACCAAAAATGGAAAAAAACACAAATAATTTATTTTATATTAGGCCAAAAACGGCAAAAATTACACATAATTTATTTTTGTTGTAACCAATGAGGTGAAGCAGCATGCACCCAAGGTGCCCGAGTCTTTTTAGACCAATACCTATTTACTCGCCAATAACACCAAAGCATGAAAGGGGTCTTTGGCAAGCACATGAAAATATGCATAATTATAATGCAATTTGGAAGAAGAGGCAACACCCTACACTCTTTTCCCAAGCATAAGTCTAGGTTAATGTTTTGGGGTAAGGTTTGTTTCATCACCACACACTTTGAAGCTTTTGCGAAGACTTGCAAATTTTGCTTTCTTCATCACTGAACATAGACACCTCCCAGAATTCATCATCACAACCCTAATGCATGCCCTGTTCACACCACCCTTCCTCACACCACTTACATTGTTCACTCCACACCATGCTCACACAGCAATTGCCAATTGCTCAAAAAGAGGTTGAAAGCTAAAAAGTTTTGAGCTTTGTTTAGTTTCCTTTCTCTCCTATCTCTTGATTTTCTTAGGTTAGACGTTCATGTTGCATAGTTCAAAAGATTATTTCAACTTACACATTAGTAACTAAACATTTGACTTTTTGACTCATCTCTAAGCACTCATCTTTCTTGGCTCCCTCAACTCACACATGAAGATTGTTCTCAGTTCTCTCAACACATGGCTTTCTCAACTCCCTTAGGTTGCAGTTGAAGAACCTTTGATGAAGCACACAAATAAAAACTCAGGTCGAAATTTGAAATTGCACTAAAATTGGCACATTTCTGAGTTTGAGCCGAGTCCTTTCTCTTTGTACTGTTGTCACCTCAACTTCTAGATTGCACCTTGTTTCCAACAAAACAAATAATTAATTTTTTTCAAAAACTCAATTCATTTTTTAATTTTGAAATTATATATTTCTCCGTCATCTACTATAATGTTGTGATATGAGTAGTGAAATTATTCAGAATGTAATCTATGATAATTATGATGATTTTCAACATGTCAACTTCATATTTTCAAAAATTTTCATTTCACTATTTTGACGATTATTTAATGACGAAACTAAGGTCTAACCTTAGGGTAAGGTAACTTTGTTGTGTTCACAAATTTGGTCATCTCCATCTGAACATTTTAGAAATTTTCATTTTATGACTTTAAAGATTATTTAAAGAAGACACTGACCATAGGCTAGGGTATGTCGTAATCTCGTCCTTTGGGCTGGTTGTAAGGGTTATAAGAGTAGAACTTAAGGCAAAGGATGTGGGTTAATGTGCGTAGCTATTGAAAACATGTTGAGGATCACATTGGGAACTTCATGGAACCCATTGGAAACAACAAAAATCCAACACCCCCACCTTCCCCCAAAAAAGAAAATAGTCCATCCAATAGTGGTTTGAGATTGAGCTTGAGTGCTTGTGACAATGTACTAACCTAAATCCTACCTCCTAAAAGTTAATTTTTTAATCATTAGATTATTCTTGTAATTGTTTATATCCTAGGTAAACTTTTGTGATAACACATTGGGATGCATTTTGATAGCACATTTTGAAATTGTAAAAATGTGCATTTTTGTGTTTATTTTAATGATGGGTTCAATTTTGTATTCATCACAATGTGGGTGTTTTGTGAGTTAAATTTTTTTTCCCCCTTGTTTTCAATTTGGTTGCTTTGAATTTGGTGGCCTTTTCCCTCCCTCTCTTGACGTTTTTGTTGAATTTGGGGTCATTAAATTTATTAAAAAACCTTTGAGAAATATATTTACAATTTTTTAGAAAATTTTGAAAAGATCTATGAGTAGTTTTTAGAAAGAAACTTGAGAAATATGCTTAGAATTTTTTTGAAGTTCTCAAAAATATCTTTGAAAAATATGTTTAGAAGGTTTTAAGAGTTTCCCAAAAACATTTCAAAGAATATGCTTGAAAGATTTTTAAAAGATTTTTAAAAAATGTTTAATTTTTTTTACAAGATGTAAAATTAGTAAAAAAATTTATAAATTTTTTTAGAAAAATAATTGATAGATTTTTTAAAAATGTAGTTAGAAGAAACTTTTAAAAACTTTGATAAAAACTTCTAAAAGATGGGATCATTAAAAATCTCTAAAAGGTTATTTAGTAAAAACTTGTAGAAAATTTAATTGATGGAATTCTTGAAAAGGTTGATGACTTTTAAATGTTTTATTGAATAATATAAGAAAAGATTGAATAGGCATCACTTTTTAATTTTTTAATGTCAATTGTGGCCTTATATTTTTAATTCATGTCATGCCTAATTTGCTTTATGTATTATTCAAATGATAAAATCATTCAATTCTTGTTCATTGTTGAATCCTTTGTTTTTCAGGTTCATATAATATAATATTTTTTTCTTATGCTTGACACCTGCCTTTTATTTGAAGCTTCTATTGGACTTTAACCCCTTAAACCCTAAGCCATGTATTTATTTTGAATTGTAAACCTTGTCACGGGCACGAAAAACTACAAGAACAAGAACTAAACCAAAGACATAACAAGGAAAAAAAATCAAAAGAAATGCAAGCTTAAATATAATTCAAGATTGGAAATATAAAAACGCAAAGCAAAAATACAATATATGCTAGAAGATGATTCAAACAGAACTTTATTTTCATAACATATGAAAACAAAGGTTATGATAGGAAAACATACCCAAAACCAATGTTGAATAGATTGAAAGTAATGGGAGGTCTTACTTTTATTTATACCCCATTGGGGATCCAATATGGAAGCTTCCATGTGTGCATCGATCTAATTAATAATCAACCAATAATCAATTAAAACTTAACTGAAGGTTAATTCAAACTATACCCCATTAGGGACCTAATACATGTGTGCATCGATTAAATAAATTAATAAAAAATTAAGAGTTAATTAAAAGTTAACAGTGATGCAAATGATTATGTTGGTGCAAATGATGATGTAAACAATGATGTAGGCGATTATGTTAATGCAAGCGATGATGTAAGCGATGGGTGATGTTTGTGTTTATGACAAACCTTATCATTTTTTTTGAATTTATGTTTTTAGATTTTGTTTTCACAAACTTTTATGGATTTATGTTTTTGGATTGTGTTTCCACAAACCAATATATTTGGATTGTTTTTTAGATTTTATTTTAACAAACTTCTTTGGATTTATGTTTTTCCCAAAAATAAAATTTAGGTTTTTAGTCAATAATTTTTATCTCTAGATTTTAAAATGGAAGATTTTGATGTTGATCCATTGTTCATGAATACTTAAGATAACAAATGTGAATTAATAATGAGTAACATGTTCACAAAGTTGCCTTGGAAAGATAAAACTAAAAGGTGCATTCATTGTATTATGGAATTAATCATTTTGCAATTCCATGTAACTATTTTTCATTTGTGACTAAATTAGTCATGCTTGTAATTACAAAATTGGCACCTTATATTTTTCAAGCTCTATGGTTTTCTTTACAACTAATATGCAATTATTGATGTACATGTGGGCTAGCATAATTAGTATACCCATTTTATATCTAGGGTAATGTATTTAGTATATGTCTAAAGTAGTATAATTGATAAACCTTTAAGGTATTATATTTATGTTATCAAAGCCTAAATTAGTATAACAAAATACTTAGTTAAATTAAATTAAGCAATATAATAATAATAAATTCACTATTAACTATTATAAGTGATAATCATTGTTAACAATAACAACAAAAATTATTATTATTATCATTATCATATTATTATTATAATTATAACCTATTAGCTAAATTATTATCTATAATAATAAGTATAGGTATAAGGTCATAGTTGCAATTAGGTTGTAACTAGGTTGGTCATGTTTGCAATTATAATGTTTAACACCAAATCTTTTGTCGTTCATCTTTCTAGTGTAAATATATAAGTAGTTGTGCTAGAAGTAGTAAAAAAAATTGCCATTCAATGAATGAACCAATCAAAGAGGTTTGATTCTAAAGGTTAAACCCAAAATAAAATAATTTCAAAACTACCTATTTAACATAGGCCTAACCTACCTACTTAGGCTTTACCCTACCTACCTAAGCACCATGTGTCAACATGTTATCAACTTTAAATTGAATGAATAATGAATATCGAAATGGGCTTAAAATTGCCATGTGTTGCCAAATAATTGGCCATACTACAAATGGATGAAAATGTATAATGATATCTTATATACATGTGAAGTATAATTTATGTTGCATGCAACTACATGTTGATTGCAACTTGTCTAAGGCAATTACGCAATTTCAATTGCATGTGTTGTTTGTGATTAATTTTTAGTTGCAAATGTTATTTATAAAACCTTGATTTTCTTTTTGTGATTGTGGATTTTGCTCACCTAAATTGCATGGCCATCTTTACCATCACCATTTCATGTTTTATAATTGGAAAAGGAAAACTATGACACAATTTATCCTTAGGTTGGAAAGTTGCATACCATGATTACAAGGTTCAATTCTTGGATTTTACTTTTCAAGAGGAGAGCTTGGAAGACAAGCTATACGATACTTTGAAAGAATTGAAAATAAAAACAACAAATGAAGGCAAAGTAGATAGAGCTATGTTCCAAAGTGATTGGGTTTTAGCACAACTAAAACAACAAATGGTGACACAATAACGTGATAAATGATAAATGAGTCCTAGTTCCCACTATTATCCTAGACCTAGCTTTAGCCCTAGCTTTAGGTCACAATTTGATGGGTCACTAAAGTCATCATTGGTGTTTGTTGTCATGTCCATAGATACTCCATTGGATAGACCAATGACCAAAATTGACATGGTAATGTCACAAACCAAAAATCTTGCCACCATTGACAACAAATTTGAAAGTTTTGTGAATGTTTGGGAGGCTTTGTTAGGGGCAAAAATAGATGTTAGCATAGAAAAGAAAATGCTTTCAATACATAGAGTTTGTGGGTAGTTAGAGATTGTGAAATGATTTTAGATACAAAATTCAAGGCTAGGGTTAAAGATTTATTAGACCTATTGCTAGTAATTAGCATCTTAGCCATATTTTATTGGGTCATCCAAGTGTTCATTAATTATTTCAAATGTGAAGTCCTAGTGATGCATGTGTAAGAAATTAATTAGTAGTGCAACTACTTTGAGCAAATGATTAATTGTTTTTTAGTGGAATCAAAATGTTTCATCAACCTTCTAATGCCCCATTCCACCCTATTTTGAAACTTGCATGCATTTTGCTATAGGTCAATCGAGTAAGAAACAAAATGAAAAATTTACACTTTAAAACCTTAAAACCTAACCCGAATCACTTAGCCTTAAACCCTAACCCTAAAACAAAAATTTAATACCTAATATTAAAACCTAACCCAAAAATTTAAACCTTAACCCTAATCACATGACCTTAAAACTTAACCTTAAAAAATAAATATTTACGTGCATGTTGTTGAATGCTTTAATTGCATCCATATTAGTTATAAGCATCAATTCATATTTCTCAATTTGAAGCATTATGAAGATCTCTTCACCCACTAGGTAGTGTCATTTGACAAATATTCGAAATATTCATCTTTGTGGACAAAAAATTGATTCTAGTTTTTGTGGATGTTTAGTTGGTGGATGATACTAATATCATGGTATGACCTTGCATCCATGAGGTTCAAATATGTGAATAACCCTCATTGGTCCTCTACTAGTTTGTTCATGGAACATATATTTTTTCACCCATTTAATTAGATTTAATGGGTCAAATTGTTTTAGGGCTTATGAATTTTGAGAAGGGTCCCATGAATAAACTCAATATAATCTTGAAATTATGGAAGTTGTGTAGCTAAGATCCGTCACTCTTCAATAGTTGGTCACTAGGTTTTGTCATAAATGACAAAATTGATAAAAAAATCAATAAAAAAATCATAAAAATTTGTGAATTCTTGCTTCAATTTCATATAAAGGCATCATATTTAATAACATTATTATGCTTCATGTACAAGATGAGCTGAACCAATGGTGTTTGGAGGCCAATGGATGATCGCTAAAAAAAATAATGCTACGTGGCTCCCTTGTGGAGCTTGCCCTAAGTTCAACCTAATCCAAAGTGGGTAAACCTTGGTAAACCCTAACACACAAAAAATGGGCTTCCAAACCTTTCTCTGAAAAAAAGTCAAGAAATTATTATTTTTGACAACCACCCCCCGCCCCCAAGAGCTAGCCCACCCACCCACTTGGAAGAAAAAAAAGAACCCAAAAAGGCAAAAGTAAATTGCACTTTGGGGGTCCCCAAAATAAATAAATAAATTAATGTGTACACACTTCATCGGAGTTTCCCTTTCTTTGAAACTGCATCCATTGAAGTGTTTGTGCGGCGACTTTTGAAAGCCTTGTTGAAAGCAGCTCTATAGTAGAGATGTACGTGAATTACAGTGGAAGGGAAGTCCCCGACTGCTGATCCTGTGGAGAAAAGAAACACAAAAGAGCTAGCAGCCAAAACACCTTCATCATAATTACTGCAATAGGGCTGGCTGGCCTGCAGACCAGACTTGAACTTCACAAACAAAGTACCTTTGTACGCACTGCAGGAATGTGCCTATAAGCACCATTCCACAACAGGATGAAAATTTCTAAACTCTGTTTTAAATAAACAAATCAAGCTAAAACACTCGGCAAGGGGAAGACAAAAGAAAAGACCAAAGTTCAAACAAAAGATCACACCCAAATGTGTAGAACCCACCATGGGGAGCCCTAAAAGGGAAAAAACACTAAACCTGGTTTTGCCTCTGTTGTTTTAAGGGTTTAGCTTCTTGGGTTTCTTCTTCCTTACCCTTTTTGTCAGGTTCTTGCCCCTGATTTTTTTCCTACAAATTTGGTCTTTTTTTTTTGCATAAAGAAAATCGAAGCTTTTTTGGGAATTTTTTTTTTCCTAGTGTGAATTCAACTAATCTTTTGATTTTTTTTGGGGGAGGAAAAATTAGCCAAATTTTTGACATCACAAAGTTGGGAAAAAAAACCCCCCCTGGGTCTCGCCATTTTTTTAACATAACAAATAGAGTTTTAAAAAACTAAAAAATGCTGTAGGTTTCTCAGCTCATGTTTTCCATATTTACATGGTTGCAGCAAAGGAACATAGTATATAAACATTCCCAACAGCCTACATTAATTGGAAAGCCACAACAAATATGGGCTCAGTGGTCCGCCTTTCTGCACCTTACTGCAAATTGAGAGTAATTGCAAGTGTTGTGTGGGTATTAGAAATTTGGCTATAGACCATAATTTTGGCTGAAAGAACACATGCTGGCCTACACTGAAAGAAACATGTTTTTTCCAAGTACATAATTTTGATGAGTAGCCTACTAGTGTTTCTTTTCTGGACAACTTCTTGGCAAATTTTCGTTTATTAATTTATGTGGCTTCTACCTCCATAAAGGAAACCAGGCTGAAAAAATTCACCTAAAACACCCCCACCACAAGCATCGAAACTACAATCACCCTAAACTAACTCTACATGGATGGAGGAGATAACAACATCAGGATCTCCAGCATTTTCATGAATGGTTATTATTTCAAGGTAAGTTTATTGGATATTCAAAATTCATCACCCTTTTTTTTCTCTTTTGTATAAATGGGACTAGTACTTAGTTCCCTTATGGGGATGCTTAAATCTCTTTTATTTATTAGTTATATTTTTTTTTATTTTTTTTTTGGGGG
>Ga0209611_10001802_pt1 | contig 37220 bp, 24 predicted proteins | sample S1TSphgellanicum_3_FD_187693 | JGI IMG/M metagenome (GOLD analysis project Ga0209611, IMG submission 187693) | Host-associated microbial communities from peat moss isolated from Minnesota, USA - S1T2_Fc - Sphagnum magellanicum MG (SPAdes) (version 2) | ecosystem: Host-associated > Plants > Peat...
AATTGGTAACATGTCAAATTGGAAGAAGAATAAGTTGCCAAGGTATAAATGGTCATACCCATCTCCATCAAACCTGCACATGAGCAAGATCAATTAGACATTCATGAGAGATGAAGACATGTACATCAATATCAGCTCTCTCGAGAAATTAGAAATTGTCATACACATGCAGGTGATCATTGCTCTTCCCGGAAACAGTTAAGGATCTAGACTCCAGAGTAAAATTTTCATACAAAAAAAAAAAATGCACTGAAAGATTTGAAGCAGTGTTCTACGGAAGTATGTAGTACCAATGATAGTCGGCAACTGGACTGAATCTTGGATTTGGCACCACTTGCATAAACTGCCCGTTCAAACACTTCTGTCACAGTTCAAGAAACAGACTGTAAGATCGATAGCTGAGATTCTATATGATCATGTAGATTGCAGTTTTGATGGCATCTGCATGCCATCGTCTGAAGAAGAAGAAGAAGAAGAAGAAGAAGAATCATGATGTCCTGGAGATGCCTGCAGCAGGAACAGTTATAATGGTCTATAACCGGAATTGTGATCGTGCTGATCATGCATGCATGAGTACACGAGTAGCTAGCTAGCTATTCTTCATATAATTCAATCTCGTTTGATCTCTTATGCATGCATGCGCTGTTGTATGTAATCAGCGAAGCAGCAGTGGGATTAGCAAAACGAACCTGACACTATATAATTGTCCACACATTAATTCTGCAATAATATGTCTGCTCAATCTTATGGACCAGACTCACAGGGATTGATCCAGAGACTGGAAGATTGGAAACGGGGCTGGTCTCATGAGCCACGGGTTCGAAGTAGCCATTCAAGAAGAAATTGGAGTTATGCTTCCGATCATGATCATTATGTGCGGCGCCGCCGATATCGGAGCCTGAGAAAATCTTCACAAGGGCTCTCTCCAAAGAATCACATGCCCATGCAGCTGCCGGTGAGGGACGAATATTTGTAGCTGTCTTTTGCAGCTGCTGCGGCCTCGTTGACGTAGTAGTACTGTGGTTGTTTTTGTTGTTCGTGGTGCTTCTGCTGCTGCTACTACTACTATTACTGCTACTGTTCATGGCTTGCTGGTGCTGGTGCTGCTGCAGGTTCTTAGCTAACAACTTGGTGGCAGCAATAGAGCTTGCAGCAGCAGGTTCTTCAATATCACGACTAGTACCAGACGGCGTTGCAGTCTTGCAAATTGGGACATTTGCTGCTGCTGACTTTCCAATCTCTACGGCCGGCCCCCGATTCTTCGCCATTACAATCATGGCAATTCTCGAAGGGTGACCTTGTTTTTCCCTTCCTTGCCATGAGTGATGGTTATAGTAGCAGCTGGGATTCAGCGAGAGAGTACTAGTACGTAGCATGAGAGTCGACATCGAGCCTGCTGGAGCAGCAGCAACTACCATCAAGAACTAGTTATGAATTGAATAAGAAGCTGCCCAAATAGCTTTGAAGCCAGTTTCTTTCCCTATATAAGTCTTCATCCAATCTCTGGAGGCTCACGCCAAACCTGCTTGCTGCTGGCAAGTCTCAGATGTTGTGGAATCCATCACCCCTCCTCAAGATACGCACAGTAGCAACACTGAAGCATGAGAAGCTAGTTATTTATTTTTTTTGTCCTTGTGTCATGTGTGGCTCCCACAGCCTGGGGAGCCGTTAATTTCTGAGCTATGAGAAAACTACACTCAGCATGGTAAACGAATCTTTCTTCTTCAATGGTTCGGAATAGTTTTCAGGTTGTCAATGGGAAGCAAACATTGCGATAAAAGTTGCCTTCTTCTTTTTCCATGGAGACGTCGCTCGCACGATTCCTTCTTTTCGGCAAGCTAGCTAGCTAGCTATCTAACGTACTTAGTTCCTTCCTTCCTTCCCTTACACGAAGAAGAGTGCTCCTTCATTTCTTTCTTTCTTTTTCATCAGAGTTCAAAACTTTTTTCAGTACACTCATTCTGATCAGGGGGATGGACTAGAATCTAGATATCTAATTCAGGTCCTGGCTCATGCCGGCCGCGCAATGCTGCAAATTACGACGAGTTTGCCCGCTCGTCATAATCCCTAATTATATTGCAGGAGCTTGAACTACCATAACGATTCTGATCGATAAGACTAACCCAGTTTTCTAGAGGACTCTTTCCCTTAGGTTGATGTGATCATAACCCGATTAACTAAGTTAACCAGTCTGATCGACAAACTCAACCAGCTCTCTTTGGGTCTCTTTCTATTAGGTTGTTGTGATCATAACTACTGCATGGCGATTGGGTCAGAAATTGTCCTGGTTTTCAGGACAGTTATCATCTTGAATCTTGTCATTATCAGTGGATCTCATACGTTTTCTTTGAGATCGAATCTCAAGATAGAGATTCTTTGTTTATGGTGTCCAAAGAAAAATGAAAGCTCCCATCTTGACACACACCTAAGGTATTAAAAATTGTCAAAAATGAATAAAAATAAGAAAATTATGATGCTTTGTTTTCAAGGGGTCAAAAAATCGAAAATCACTACAACAAAACAAAACGTGTCCACGTACGTCATATGATTTCATTGGAATTTTAATGAATTCATTGATTGAATTTTTCATTGGATCCCCATTAGGTCCAATTCATTTTTATTGAAAAATAAAACTTTAAAAATCAACTTTTTTAGAATTTTTTTATATATTCAGTTGTGAAAAATCACCTTTACAAACTGATGATTTTCATATTAGCAAAAACTAATTAAAAAAGTACTGGAGGAATTATATATAAAAAAAACTGAAACCATGACTGATCCTCTAAAGTTTAAAAAAATTCAAAAGAATGAAATCAACTATTAAATTATGTTTTCTAAATCAAAATCAAATCGAATGATTCTCCTATAAAAAGTGAAAAGCACCCAACATTGGTTATAACTCATTTCTTATCCAGCTTTCTAAAAAACCCTGCCAAACTTTATAAAAGAAAGCACACAAGAAAGGTAGAGAAAAAAAAACAAAGGGTAAAGACCAAAGTCCAGGCAAGCAAACAGCCCAATAGAGGCGGGCCACAAGGAGGCAAGGAACTACTAAGTATGGAAACCTTCACCAGTCGCTTGAAGCATATCAACTCAAGAAAGGGGAGGCTATTAGGTTGTTGTGGTCACAAGCTAAGCTAATTTTAGTGCATTTAATTAGGTTAATGAGTCTGGTCAAGAACACTTCAGCCTTCCATTAGGTTGCTCTGAGCATAAACTAAGCTTGTAGGGTAGACAAGCTGGTAACTGAACATAAATGTTCAAGGGAGGCTGGATTCAAGGGGAGGGCTTTGTTGTTTGTGGTGTTCAAATAAAACTTGAACCCCTCCTCTTGATGCATCTGACACACCAACAATCGTCGAAAATGGATTAGAAATGAGAAAATTACAGCCCCCAAAAGTAAAAGGGTCAAGAACTCAAAACAACAAATTATTGAACATTACAAGGGCCAGTTCTCGAACACTCCAAAATTTTCGTTTATGTTGCTCTGTTGCTGTTAGAGTTTAAAGATGATTTGTAGAACTTCAGGTGATGCTCCTGAAGCACTTTAAATCGTTTAAAATGAATAAGAAATAAAAAAGCTATGAGGTTTGGAAGCAGGAGAAATCAAAATGAAAAAAAAAGCTGCGTTTTGCAATCCGAAAAAACGTTTTTTCTTTTTGGCTGGTCCTTTGGTTTTGCATTTCAAAGATGATCTGTAGAGCTTGAGAAGGTGCTCTTATAACATTTTAAATCACTCAAAATGGAGAAGAATTGAGAAAGATCTGCCAAATTCTTCGGTCATAGGCGGTCTACCCTGGCGCATTTAATTAAGGTAACAAGTCTGGATTGATAACACTCCAACAACTTTCTAGGGGTCTCTTTCCATTAGGTTGCTGCCATCATGACCTAAGTTTAATATAACACAATTTAATTTAAGTTAAGCACTCACTGGCGGGCCACTTGATCGTGTACGTGTTTATATAGTAGTCGCAACCTTTAGTACAGCAAAAAAGCATTAAGGGTTGCCATGAATACGTCTCTTCCTTTCTGAGGATGAAGCTCCAAGTGTCTGGCGTGCAACGGCTGTGTTCCTAGTTCTTTACGCTATTATATTATTGTAGTTACGTCTGCTGTAAGCTGCTTGGGCGTGCACACGTGCTCCTCCCCCCAGCAGCTTGCAGGCGGGAGGCGCCCCCATCGAGCACTGTCCAGTGCCTGTTTTTCTTGTCTATGTTTTTCACAAAAACATGTTTGCAGAAATTCTTAAGTAACATTTCATATTGTAGGTAATTGTGATGATTTCTTACATAAAAAGCTATTTCTCTTGACAAATACTTTCCTTTTTGAAACAAGGAATTTGCAAAAGAATTCTCATTTTCCAAATTTTTTTTCACAAAATCACAAAAAATTACCACAAAAAATAATAATCAATGGGCCCAAGTGTCTCACACCCACACCACTAGTGCACCCATCCCCTTTGGAGCTACAATGACTCAGTTGTGGATGAAACCCAACAAATTTGACATTGTGATTACCTTGGAACCCAACTAAAAAGTGTTATTTCTCCAGCTAACATCCATTCCTCATGGGTGCTGGTTCACTCAAACCACTCCAGCCAACTTTTATGTCCATTACAAGCAACTAAACGAAAGAGGGGGGCGAGGGGCTTTACCTTATGAGTTTGAACCTCTCGGCCAATATCAAATAGTTTGAGCATCTTGTGAGTTTGAACCTCTTGGCCAATATCAAATAGTTTGAGCATCTTGTGAAATTGATCCATCAGTCACTAAGTCCCCAGCTCTTTGTAGATTGTCCACAAGCTGACACACGTGCAATATATTGTGGGCAGGGTCTCCAACTATAATCTTCAGCCTTGGGTGAACCAGCACGTGCCCCGGTTCTATGGTAAAAACCAGTGTTGTTCGGATAAGTGCAATTATCCGGATATGGAAGCACACATATCCTGAAATTGTGTCAATTTTTTATTTCCTGTGTTATGGGTATTGGGTGGATGTTCTTTCAACCAACAACTGACAGCTATGTATATCCGTATGTTAACAAGCTTGCTATCTACACAGCTATCTATATTTGTATGTTATGGGTAGTTCAAGTCCGGATATGAATGTTCATGTTATTCATATCTGGTAGACAAATTATAGTTGCCGGATATGCATATGCAAAATATATATTTAAAATTAGGGTTTAAGGGGCTTGATATGAAACATTGCATTAGGGTAGTTTGAGGGTCTCCATGTCTTTTTCATCTCTCTGCATAGAAATATGAATTTTGATCTACTTTTTTCTTTGTCACAAGAATGAACACTTTTGTTTTAGTACATTGCACATTGTTTATTTCCTCAAGTTGTCTTTCTTGATTGAGTTGTTTTGGTTATGGGAGCTTAAGTCCTAGGGGACACTTATGCAAAGTTTGGGATCTATGTGCGCCGAATGATCATTTTTAGGGGGTATTAGATAATTGTTCAACTTATTTTTATCACCCTCTTATCATTTAATTTTTAATATATAAATATTAAAGTCACCTTATATTAATTATAGTTCATTATTTTAAATTATTACATAGTTTATATTATAATTAAATTGATTATTTGAATGAAATGTACCTTATTTTAAAATTAATTAACATATAATTTTTACCCAACAACCAATATATTGCACCCCATATTTTTACTCATGTATTTTTATTTATTTTTTACTAGTGTACCCCCCCCCCAGGCTTAAGTATTGCACAAGTTTTGGCTTCAAGAGGTTGCAACAAGAATAACAACAACAAGAGGTGTTGTTGCTGCTCTTGTTGAGGCTTCAATGAAACTCCATTTCATTTGCTTTTGGATACATTTTTTTTTAGTAGCAATTAGTTTGCATTTGAGTTTTTGGTTAATTTTGAACAACCAACAATGATGACTAACAATGATGTGCACCTACATGAATATGCCAGTGAGGTTGAAGAGGATCAACACACAAATCTAACTTCTAGTGTTTTTGCATTAAGTGTTGCAATTGCAACAAGTTTGTCAAATGTCAAAAGTGTACATGTACACACTAGGATTGGCTTTGTTTCTATTGAGGTTATGCAACTTGCAAGTATACAAGCTCAAATTGCAGCTTGGAAACCACATAACTAGAACTCTATTTGTTGGGTTTTCTTTATTATCAATGACAAACTTACTTATGGATGTTGTGAATCCGCAAATGTTGGGGTGTATAATATGTGGAATAGAACAAACATATGGTAATTCTTTGTTCCCAACATCTACCCTAAAAAAAGCTCTAATGAAATACAACAAGACTAATTTGGGGATTACACTCATGAGATTTCATGTTGACTCTACACATCCTAGGTTGGTTGCTCAATGGAGAGTATGGATTGTTGTTGAAAATTTTGTCATGGAAACAAGTCACAATTGGTAACCAAACAAGAAGAGGTGTGGGCCTTTTGTGTGTGCAATTATAATGTTTTTTGGTGCACAACCAATCTTTATAATAAAACTAAATGAAGCACAACAATAGTTTTTGAAGATTTGGTTCTGTACATTTGCAAAGGGTACATGGCCCTTTCAAATTGTGAAAATGTTTGGTTATGAAGGTTAGTATTACGATAATGTCCTCATGTAATTTTTCCTTCTCACTTTGATTTAATTGAAGAAGTTTTATTTGAACTGGTCCAAAAAACAATGAACTTGCATGTGCTTCTTTACCTCAAATTTGCAGCAATTGTGTTTGTTAGTTTTGATTTTTAGATTTCCAAAGGTAGTGTAGATACATTTGCTTTGGTTATAAACTACTTGAGTGATTCTTAGATTCTTATGCATGCTATAGTTGGATTATTTGAGGTGCATGATACCATTAAGGTTTCCATGGTTGGACAATTGGAATTTTTGCTTGGAAAGTATGATTTGAAAATTGACGCATCATGTGATCACCTTTGTGAAAGATGAAGGTAGCAACTTGACATCAATGGTAGCAACATTACATTCTGTTGTTGATTGTTAGCTTTTGAAACGTTAAAAGGTTTATGAAGGCACAAGTTTTAGTAACATTATGTCTAAGGCATGCCAATATGCTACAAATGATGAAAAGGTGATTAATGATTTAAAGCATGTTAGTGTGAAGGCTACCCAAGGTAGTGTTTAGGAGATGTTCACATGGACAAAAAGTTTAGGTAAAGGGAGGCAAAAGTGGGAAAAGGCATGTGTGGAGAATGGTTTGTGGCTCCATAAACTCCAAACACCAAAGAAAATGAGATTTGCAAGGAAACTGATAATGTTTGACGAAACATTACAGTTCAAAAAACTATAATTTTGTGTTATGGGCAACAACGAACAATGGCATTACAATAAAGGGTTCCTAAGGCTAAGGTATGGGCAATTGCAAAAGCATTCACCTGTGTTTTGAATCATGTTGTCATTACTTGTGTGATGAATTGATTTCAAGGTCAATGGTTCCTATCTGATGTTTTGATTACATGTATTAACTTAACACAAACTATGGACATTGAGATGGGATGGGTTGTTGATGTGACTAATGTTCTTGACCCATTTGATTCCGAGGTGTTCATCTTTCAAAAAACCATGCAAGTTCAAATTGTTAAGGTGATTGAACTTTGGCTTTGTTTCTTAATAGCTTATGATTCACATCAAGTTCACAACATGCTTGCCCTTATGTTTGATCCTCGTTTCAAGTCTTTGTGGGTTTTGGAAAATTATGTGGGAAGGGGGGATGTTATCCATCTTGTTATTGAGTACGATGCAAAAGTGGTAATTCTTTTAATGATGACCATTTTTGATGTATTAAACAGTATTAACCAAGCATTTGCAACCCAAGTTGGTGGATGATATGTTGGAATAGTTATTGTTGAAAAAGAAGACAATAACATCTTTTGTGTTGGTGCTTCTATTGAGGAGTCTTCTTGTGCTCTTATTGTAGGGGAACTATTTTTATTCAAGAGGTTGTTTATAGTTCCAACTGCATGTGCTGATTCCCTTGCTTGGTGGCACCTTCATGAGACTTCATTCCCAAATGTTGGCTTCCTTGCCAAGTAGATCTTTGGAATTCTAGGATCATAGATTGAAACTGAATGAATGTTTAGTCATATTGGTGTGTTGATAGCTCTCCGATGCTATTCGTTACAAATGGAAAACTTAGACCATGTTATCACTATTGTGAAAATTTGGGTAGATGATTCGCAAATGAATTGCGCACAATATAAAGATATGAAGGATTTTATGATAGTTGAAACTTCATTAACTAAAAACAATTATGACTTGTTTGAGAAAACATATTTTTTTTGAACAATTGGAACTAGATGGTGATTAGATTTTACATGGTAAGATATAGGACCTCTTTCTTACCTTACAATCTTTTTTCTTTTGTTTTTTTGAAAGCTTGCTGAAGATTTTTATCTTTGTGCCATTGTGAATTTGCAAGTTACTATTGGAGTTCACCAACAATAGGGATGGTGATTAGGTTTTACATGGTAAGATCTAGGACCTCTTTCTTACCTTATAATCTTTTTTCTTTTGTTCTTTTGAAAGCTTGTTGAAGATTTTTATCTTTGTGCCATTGTGAATTTGCAAGTTACTATTGGAGTTCACCAATAATAGGGATGGTGTCCTAGTTGTGTTTTGTGGGGTTTGGGTGTTTATGTGTTTTGATAAGGTGTATGTGGGGTGTGGTTGAGGTAGGTAGCTTGTGTTACATTGGGTAGATCCTATAAAGGACTGGGATTCAACTCCCCCACAAGTTATTAATGTGCTCAAATTTGTGTGATTGTAAACAAAATTTGAAATATAAAATTTTTATATGTATCCATTATAAATATCCTTTTGTTAGTTTGATTTTGACCATAGGCAAATCCGTATTTGGTCAAAGGAGAAAGATGAACATGAATTCATATCTGTCTTGACACATATATATGAAAAAAAATTCAATGCATATCCTTATGTTAAATTTTTATACAAAATATGTTATATTGGTATTCTGCAATAAGTTTCAAAACTTGATGTTTGCATAACACTGGTAAAAACCAATGTTGGGCAGGTATCAAAATTTCCTTATATCCACCTAATTCGGTTTTCACAAAATAATTTACAAAAGCTTATTGAGGCAGAATAACAAATTTTTAAAAATAATTTGAACCAGTTCTCACAAATTTGAGAACAATCAATCATCATCTAGCAGTTTGCACAAATTGATTATTAATTTTTTCAAATAAAAATCATAATCAAAATTACAAACATTTTATTAGTTTTATTTTATTTTATTTTATTTAAAATCGTAAGCAATAGAATTGTTGATAAAGGAAGGAAAGCATAGCACCAAATCCCTGAGTTTGGTCATACACAGGTGAGATTTTTTAAAAACTTGAAAAAAAAATACATTGGCATTTAAGGGTGAAACTTGAAAATTCATAATTTTTGTGGTAAATTGAGGTTCTTTTTTCTTGAGCACCTTCACTGATGTTACATATATTTTCACTATTCCTACCTGTTCAATTATTATAATTACTCTCAAACCCAACATTAATAAAAACTCTAAACATTAGAATAGAAATTTAATGTGTTTGCAAGCCAGTTTATTTTGTTTAATTTTTCCTCCACAAAATTTTTGGGGCATTCTAAAAAAATCAAATGCCCATTCTTATGGGCATTTCGCTTCTTGAAACACATGACATTATTTTATTTTATTTTTCCATATGGTACACAATCGTAAGGTGTGAATAGGCATGTGAGTTAACATTTAATAATTCAAAGGAGGTCAAACTTTTACACATAACATCCTTTGCTTTTAAAACTCAAAGAATGTTTATAACTTTTCACCTAGCACTTTCAATGACACAACATTGACTTAATTTGATAAAAGAATGGAAAGGCATGAAATGTTTGGTGTAAGAAGGTTCAGTGCTCAGTGATGAGTGAATTAAAACAAATTAAAGTTTCAATTTAAAATCTTGAATCATTGCATTTTTGCCTCCAGAGATGTTTTGTAAAACTCTAGTTGGTGCACTAATCAGGTTTTTAATCACTCAAAACAGCTTCAAAATGAGGAAGATATGAGGCTGAAACTAGAGAGAGACGTCTAGAGCTAGTTTTCAAAGCAAACTAGCACTCCTCCTCTTCCTGTGTTTTCTTACTTCTGATGCTCAAAGAACATTTGTATCCCTATAGTTTGCATGTCCAACAACACAAAAATCACTCAATGTGGTTAAGAAATGAAAAAAATATTGAAAAGTGTTTGATGATAAGTACATGTTTGCTAATGAGCAATTCTACCTTATCACATGAATAATTGTTTTGTCAATACTTTATGTCAAATAACACCCTCAGAGTGGGTGTCCTCTTAGCTATACCTTAGGCAAGTGCTTATTTCAGGAACACCCCACCCATCAACCATTAACCCTACACTAAAAACTGAAAAAAAATTCAGGTTGTTTTTAAATATTATAAATATCTTGTTCCAGGACAACATCAAGGTCTCCGAGTTCAAATTTCACATTTCCCAAGTCCTTAAGAGCAGAAGAGGCCTACATAGGCTCTCCTGTGGTCAGATTTCATATGGCCAAATCCACATTTCTGTGGCAAAATCCACATTTCTGTGGCAGGGTGGATTTTAGTCGAAATATAATCACTAAGCAAGCTTTTTTAATTGGAAAAATTTTGGCAAAGAGAAAAAAAAATTTAATTCCAAATTCAGAAATGAAGTGATTTTGTCGGTTTTCAATCAACAAGTGAAAACTCATTACGATGATTCCTTTCCATACTCACATTGCACTAATTTCTTTTGGGGTGAGTATTAGGTTAGACCCTATATAGCTTGCACAAGCAACTGAGCCTGCACTCATCTACCTCATGCCCAACTTGCATAGGATCTAACCCTAGTGCTTGAAATCAAAAGCCTCATATGCTTGGACTCAAAAATTCACCCTTCTAGAAGTTTAGAAATTGTGGGCTCTCCCGGAAAAAGGAAAAAAAAAAAAAAAAGAGTCTTGCCTTTCTCGCCCCGCCCCGCCCCGCTGCGCCGCCCACCATGCTAATGAAATCTAGTTGGAGCTGATGAAATATTCTCTGAGACAAGTGGTAAAAGTATGGCCCTTTTGGTATGGAAGTATTATTCCATATGATGCTTCACTCTGGCCCCCAATTTCAGTACTTTGAAAATTTTAATCATTGGACTACCGTGTGCCCGAATAAGATCTACCAAAGGATTGATTCGATTTAATGACTTTTCAAGATTCAAGATTCAGCCAATTCCTGAAACCCTAAAACCCACTTGCGAGAATAAATTCACAGTTAACCGACCCAGCAGGGCGGTTTAATGGATGGATGGTGGCTAGACAGAAAATAATTATTCATTGGGACACCAGGTCTCCCCTTCATCAGCTTAGTTTTGCTGTTTTATTATTTTATGATATCATATTGAAGACCTACCATACACCCTAATCGGATTTGGCAACAAATTTTCGAATAATTAATTAAATTTGAAATCTTAACTTTGGCACTTGAGTTTTTTTAATTTTGAAAATTTGCATCAGATAATAAAAATATAAAAAATAACAAGCACAAATTTCTTAAGTTTAGGAACAGGCTATTGTGTCTCAATTTGCCTCAGTCTCAAGTTCTTGAACTTCAAGGTCTGCAGTTCAAACTTGACAGTTAAAATCTTGCAGATCGCTAGTTTTATATAAAATTTGGCACAAATGATAATTAATTTTTCAAAATTTTGACAAAATTTAAAATAACTTAATTTATGCCAAGATCATTCAGGTACTACGATAGTTAGCTATCTATTATTATTAGCGTGCCTATATTGTCCACCACCTTACTTTCCATACAGTGTACACACACAACATAGTCTTAGTCCTTACTACAAAATTGTTAATAGGAATTGGAGGTTTTAACTTCACCTACCATGATGATCATCAGTCATGTTTGTGAATATTATTGACATAAAATGCTTGCATTACCACCTATTATTCATCTATTAGCTTTCCCATTTGGATGACATTCATCTATATGAAAAATATTTATCCATTTTATAGGTTACATATCATAAATAGATGTGTTAATGGTATTTTCTTGTCTTATGTTTTATTTGACATAGTTGTATCCAGGGTTTTTTTTGTTTTAATTGTGTGACATTGAAATTTTGGTGATTTTCTTCAAAAAATTTAGCAAATTACTCAAATTTACAGTAGAAAAAAAAACCCCATTTCCTCGGTCAATAAATCAACAAAATTTGTCTCCCCCCTCCCCAAAAAAAAACCCCCCTTGGTCACATCATTGGGCATGCTTTAAATCATTTGCACATATGTGTTGTTCATTCCTCAAGTTTCAAGATGGGTACTACTCATAGCTACTCATTAGAATAGCATTGAAGAAGTTAAAGTGCATGAGAATGTTGGCATGAATTATACTAATCTATGACCTTAATTTGACAACATTCAATACCAACAACAAAAGAAAATAAAAACAAAATGAATTCACTTCTATTACTCATGCTTTAAAGATATTGACAATTAAGAAATCACGCAAGTGAGTCAACTACCATTTAGGCAAATTGAATGGGCATTACATAACGACAATCAATCAATTTTGTTTTGGACACTACAAACTTTGAGTTTTAAAAATTGATATCACTCATTAAGGTTATATAATACATGTAACTAGCAAAATAATTTGCTCCAACAAGAAGTCACGTTTTATTTAATTGAAAAATATTCATTGACTTTAGTCAAATTCATCCATTGGTTATACATTGAGTGGGCTGATGTTGGTATGTAAAAGAGAAGAATATTTAAACACAAAACTGAGTAAATTAGGATCATGGAATTTTATGCAAGTTATATTGCATAATATGGCATGCCATTGAGTGTAAATTGCTCGAGGTAGGCACTTTGAGTTTTGAGAATAACTTTTTATTACTGAATTCCATGCATTGTGAATGTACCTATTGAAAATCATTTAAAGTAGCTAGCTTAAACAATATTTATTCAAAAGCACTCCATATATTGCAACATGCACATCACAACCCAAAACATTCATATGAAAATATTGGTCAAAAATGGAAATCCTTATTTAGCCATCAATGTTGGATATGGCCAAAAGTGTAATACTTTTTTAAAAAATTAATTATGGTATTTTGCCAAGAATATAATACCTTCACCAATTTTACAAAATCTTTATAGAAAGTTTTTGCTTTCATTTCTAACTTGTTGTATGTTCTTTGTTACATACTAAACATTCACCTTGCATGTACAAAGGGGAAAGAGGCAATTAATGGCAAAAGACAATTTTAAACCACAAAATGAAATAGTGTTGCACCAATAGGGTATGGGCCCCATGACAATATTGTTGTCCTGGAGTTGCACCATGGATTGTGCATTTTTTAAGAACTTTACAATATTCCATTACCATATAGATGGCAAAGTTTTGTGGACCAATATTATTGAAGAAGCAACAAAAAGGGCAAAAGGTGCTTCAGTTTGGTTGATAAATCAAATATATTAGGTGAAGAAACATATTGATACTTGAGCATGTGAGTGATGACAAATAGTAATGGAAAAACTATGTGCTACAACTAGCAATGTTGGTAAGGAAAAATGAGAAAAAGTGAGACAAAAATGCTATGGTGAGCATACTAGGTACACATCATTGAGAGGGCACATAAAGTCAATTGCACACTATCAACAATAATATATGTTCAATATGATTCATGACTCTAATAATAGTGGATGAGAACATAACACATTTGCAAAATAAGTTAATACCTAAACCTTAAACCCTAACAATGCTAAAAGTTAGTCCAACATTACACCCAATTAATGTATTGATTATTGTAGTAGAAGTTATTGAATAGCCAATTATTAAAAATGAAAAAATAAAGAAGCATTTTGGTATTATTTCAAAAATAATTGAAAAACATTGAAAATATATTTATGAAATACTTCAAGAGACTTTAAGACTAGTTATGACACTCATAATAGTTCAAAAGTATGACACTCAAGTTTTAGATTATAAGTTTCAATCTTGAAAAGACCTAAGTGAATCAAGCAAGTCATGTTTAATTAATCACACAAAGCATAAAAGGATGGATGATATGTTGATTTCACAACAACTTTTCAAAAAGATGAATGATCAAAAACCATAGGTTCATCATGAAAAACATAGAACTTTGGGAATCCAAGTAGTAATATAATTTGAGTTGACAAGAATAAAAAATATTGAATCTTGAGGCATATGTGAAGTTTAAGGTGGTAGTTCCAATTGCAAGACCAATTTGTTATCAAAGTTGAAATTCCAAACCTTGAACTTATGAAAGTGATGATTGATCAATATGATCAAGGTCCTATGTATGAAGTAATTCAACATAACAAGCACGAAAATTTCATGATAATTTTTAGCATGGGGATGTTGATGGACCCATGTTAAACCTTGTGTCCAAGTAGGTGGAGTAACATATCTTATCTCTTTCAAAGATGACCATAGTCGATATAGACTTCTATATTGTGTTCAAAGGACTCAATTATAGATATTTGAACATAGAAAAGACCATTCACAAAGATGGAAAATAGAATTGTGAGAGTTCAAACTAATCTTGTGATGGTGAATTCACCAACAATGAATCAAAGAATTATTAAAATGCAAAAAGAATTCATCAAAACTTAATATTTCTTTCCACTCCAAAGTAGAATGGAATAGCTATTAAGAAATATAATCAAACTTTAATTAATATTAGGGTGAAAGTATAGTAAAATATGTCAAAAAAAATATCCACCATGTAGTCACAATCACATTTATGGCATAAACATGAAAAACCTATTCAAAATGTCTTTAACTTTCATTATGAAGCAATGGTGCCCTTTATTGAGTTTATAGTAAGCTACATATAAAGTGTGAGGAATTTTAGTATAAGAAAAATGGATGAAAAGTATGTTCTAAAATTTCTATGTTTTAAAATTTTCAAACATACTTTTATATGAAAACTTTGGTAGATTATGACTATAATATGAAAAAATTTAAAACACATTGATACATGTTAATGTTTTATCCATTTGAAAGTATAAAAAATTTAATTACAATTGGACTTTCATCATATTTTCATATACTTGAAGCAAAAGTGGGACACATGTTTTCTTGTATTTGCATTTCTAAAAATGTACTTAACTGCATATTAAAACTTTTTAAATATTGTGCAATGCAGTCAAATAACTTCCTCTTATTGATCATTAAAATTAAAAATATTCATGAGTTCAATGTGTTAAGGGTTAATTTATAGATATTGTCCACACAAAATTCAAGTATCCTTCATTGGCAACTTTACCATGCTTTCACCCATTAATCATTATATGATTTATGATAGGAAATTATTTTGAGATTATGGGGCAAAGGAAGTATAATGACACCCATGTACACATTGAATTGTTTGGCACTAAACTTTCATAATACCTGACACACTTACCATTGCAAATAGGGTGCAATAAAATATTGCATTGATGTCTAACAACTACACTCTTTGTTCAAATTCCATAAGAATTTCAAAGAAATACTAGATGAACTAAAAGTGCAACCAAGTGCATATTTATATTTCTTGGCTATCACCTAGAAAGAAAAGGTTTTCATTATGTAATAGAATATATTTATCACAAATTGGAGGTACCATGGATCATATCAATCTTTAACATAAGGTAATACATAATTCATATATTAAAAGTTTTTTTAAACTTAAAAACATATGTATATATATAATTCATTAATTAGCTTATCATTCATGGATGAATTTATCCATGAATGTCCATTATCATCATGTCATATTCGGTTTATTTTTCATTGTTCATTCAATAATAATCATTTTTTAGATCAATGGATGAAATTTAAATCCATAATCATCATCCATTTATCATCCACCACTATCAACCTTCACCATTGAGAAATATGTAAGTTTTTTTAAAAGGGTACTTGCATTATCAACATGTTTCAAAATGTTATAGAACCTTAAATATTTAATTCTATAAAATATGTATCTACATCAATGGATGCCCATTGCCAAGGTATATTTTATTGATGACCAATTCCAACAATTGAAAAATCTTGAATTTCTATAAGATAAAACAACCTATGGCCAAACATTCACCCTTGACCAAACATGTAGTGAAAAATAATTGTCTTTGGTATCTAGCAAAAAAATTTCCTTCCATGCAAAAATTGTGTTTAGGCATGGATGTTGTTTAATTATAAGATACATTAAACATAAATGTTCAAGGATATAAATTAACATCTTTGGTGATGGGCTAAAAGATTCTTTAAGATGTACCACCCAAGACAAAGTGGAGGTAATCTTGGACATAATCCTTACTTTTATCCTATATTTTATTTTTGTACACATCGATGAATAAAAAATGTCATATTTTGAAGTATATGATAGCTTAAACCATTCTATATTTAGCAAGATTGTTATTCCATGAACATGTGAATGTCAACAAATAAAAATATTTCTTAAAATATTCAAGGGGTTTTCTTTGACATGGATCAAATGTTTTCTAACATGTTCAAAAATGCCACCACATCAAAAGAATATTCAAATATTCCTCTACACATAAGCCACATCATAGTGTACACATGGACTACTTGCATAATCGGAGGAAAAGTTTCATGCTTGAAAATGAGCTTGAATGAGAAAGGAACAACACAACGAATAGGAATTATTCATTTTTACAACAAAAACCTTGAATAAGATTAAACATATTCATTTCAATGGAGGTGTTGTAAGGACAAATTTCAGTATGTATTTAAGAATCCAAATGACATAGAGTGATCATCACAAAACATTGACAAATGTCATCACATGTTGGATCTTGCTTTGAACATAATGTAACATAACCAAAGTCAAAAAATATAGTGATAAAATCTATCCTAGCCCCAATTAACAAAAAAATATCTCACACATTTTACATTGTTGGAATATTATTTAGACTAACAACAAGATTTTGTAGTTTAACAAGTGTAGGGGACCCTATAAAGGAGGCGAATTATGACCATTGTAACACCATTCAAAAAATTTGTGTTATCTTTAATATATGAGATCTCACAAAAAAATCAAATTGTTACATGAACTTCCAAAAAGTGACATTATTTGAATGTTTTTCTATCCACAACAAATCCATCAGGATCAATAAATCCACCATAATGTCAAGCTAGGAAAAAATGAGATATCATTTGAACACATTGATTATCCAATAATTAAATATTATTGTTTGATGAAAGTCTTGGAATAATGATGGGGGGAGTTAATTTAGCTAGTCTAATTTCATTAATTGTGAAATGATCAAGAGAGGTGGAAACGTGTACGATAAAAATGTCAATATTTCCTGATGAATGTCGTGGAAGTCAAAGTGTTTTGAATAAAGATGCACAATGTAACAATATATAATGTAGTAAGTTTTTTTTATTGCCAACTTCCATAGGGGTAAACAAAGTTATCACAACCCTAGTAAGAAAAAGAAATTTGATGCATATGCATTTCCATTGTTTCATTAGTGATTATGTCAATATTGTTTACATGTACAAAAATATTTTTGCATCAACAATGCCCTTGCAGCCTATATACTTTACAATCTTAGTTGTTCAAAACAAGCATGACAAAAACATTATAACCATGTTTAAAGGGAGTGGACAACATTCTTGCAAAACTCCAATAGACCTAGACTTATATCCACCTATAGACCAAAATGAATTGGTTGGGGTAAATTCAAAGTACAAACTAAAAGTTGGATATTGGGCTTCAAACAATGGGTTGTAGGACTACAAAAATTAAACAACAATAATTCATATGTTTATTCTAAAACTTATAAACAACTTGTGACAAGCTTCTAAAGACAATCCATAGCCAATGCGGTCAATCAACCAAAACTATAAAACACATTTCCAAAGGTAGTCAGATTATCTTCCAAGGATAAAAAAACAAAGTAACCTATGGTCTTGAAGACATGATGTGCAAGAAGTGATTAGAAAACCATGTGGACTTAAAAGACACATTTAAGACATTCATCCTAATCTATAGCAAAAAACAAGACACGTTGGTGCTAAAAATGAAAGGACCCAAGGAGGTGCAAGTGAGTAGACTAATATGCCATATTTGGAAGGGCTTTCAAGAAAGTTTGTAGGCAAAAAGCAAAGTGCATCAAACAACACCCATGATTCCTATAGCAATATCAATGATAGAATGTCACCAACTGAAGAAGTAAGCTCACTTGAATACATTCATGGAAGAAACTACAGCCAACAATGAAAACATGAAACAATGCAAGTTTGATCACACAATTATACAAGATTGAAATTTAATGACACAAGGAGGATGTAGGAAGTGCATTATCTTGTCTTTAATTTGAACAAAATGATTAACTTAGTTCTTGAAGATGAAAGAAAGGTAGCCACATTTTTTACATTAATATGTGCAACAGTAGATTAATGTATTGGTTGAGATTTTAGATAAATGGATGATGTCATTCAATGATCGGGAATATGAAATCAGAAATTCTAAGAAATTCGAAACACAAGGATGGGAATATCAATTGTGGAAAGGACTATGTGGAAAGACTATGTGGAAATAAAGTGTGTTGAGTTCTTCACTCAGGCACAAAGCTCAAAACAATTGGCTTTGAATGAATGCAAAAGAAGCCACGGTATAATTTTGGAAGATATGGACCATGCACATAGCACACATGCAATCATGATGAAATTTAGGATGTGTCATGGAACACTCATTCAAAGTAGCTTGATTGCATTATTTTGTGTGGGACTCATTGTTTTAAAATGTGAAAATTAAAGATCTAAAATATGCATGGTAGATTGGATCCTTCACTGAGAAGGAAGGTTGTATTGAGAGGTTTGGTGAACAAAAATTGAAAGAATAAAATTATGAGTGTAGGATTCAAGCTTATAGGTAAGAATAAAAAAATTATTGCATTGTGAAGATTTAGATGACAAAATGAACCAAGGACGAAATCAAGATGTTTTGATTAAGTGATGTGTAAAGGCCTTGAATGTGTTGTATTGATAGAACATTGAAATGTAAAATTGCTAGCATATAGAATCTAGGATTTGAAAAATGGAATTTGAGGAATGTATAATGGTTTGTTAATCGAGTTTGCCCAAAACAAGAATATGAGTGGCAAGGACATATATTCAATTAAGAAATTAATTTTTACAACCTTAAATGCTTTAATCATATTTGGTGAAAATGGATAGATATGCAATTTATTGGAACTTAAAAATTTGATCTTTAATTACTTAGCCTTTAATTTGTACCATCATTTACAATTAGCAATTATGTACAACCCTTAATATGAAAATGACCATTACTCTGTACCTCAATTTGGAAGTAAGTTAAGGCCAAGTAATCTACACATTATTTTAAATCTTTACAAATTATAGATTAAGCTACCATATTCTAATTTGTAATTTGCAATCTATACAAATCTTAAATGTGTAATGACATTAATGTGAACCTTAATCCAATTAAAATGTAGAGATTTGCAATTTATTAGAACATAAAAATCCAAACTTAAGTTTGTACCATGATTTGTAATTTGTGAATTTGGTCAAACTTTAATTTATAGTTAAATTTGAAAATAAGAAAAGACCTTAATGTGTACTTTGTTTGAAATCTATACAAGTTACAAACAAGTTACTTACATTTTAATATGTAAATTGTGCCTAAATTTGTAAATTGTATAAATCTTAATATGTACTTCAATTTTATTAATGTACACATCTGCACTTTATTAGAACCTTAGAATTCCACAAAAGTTTGCAATTTGTAAAATAATTTGGCTTTTGTAAGTAATTTGTAAAAATAAAGGTAGTATTCTTATATAACTTTTTTAATATAGATTAAATAACATTATGGTTCATTTGTACCAAAATCTAAACCTAAAAATTAAATGTGTAAATTTATTCTTTGAATCTGATCCAAAAAATTGAATTCAATTTATACTTTTAAACATTTGGATTTGTACATTAATATTTTGGAATCCAAATGTTTGAAACACACATTCATAAAAATGAACATGAAGGCCAAGGGGACTATTATTGACAATTCCAAAGGCACAAAATTGTGGCACAAGAAATCAAAGTTTTATTAGAATTTTCCACCCAACCTAAGGACCACACAATGGGTTGATCAACCCCACAATCCACCCTCGAACTCAAAAACAAATCCTACATTGAACTTTAATGCCTCATCATCAAAGTAACCTCTAATTGTAGGATCATAATGAAAGGAACCTCTACAAGGAGGCAAAAGCAAAGAAGCCATGGCTTGGGCTTTAGCCTTAATGTATGATGGCAATAATAAGTTGTTAAAAGGATGCCATAGGAACTCTTCCCTCTTGGAGAAAGGGAGACTCTTGGGCTTGAGCAATGATTGACCTCTGCAAATGAAATGGAATAACAATATGAAGAAAAAACAAAAAAAACAAGATTGCAATAAAGAATCTTGAAACAAGAGGCAAACTTAGTCATAGCTAAAGATCCTCTTAGAGCACATCTTGACATGAGATCAATGTCAAAGTTGTGCACAAAGGAAGGGGGTGTCAACCTTAGGCATGGCAACTACAACTAAAGGTTCCAACACCTCCTTGAGAACCTCCAGGTTCCAACAAGGATGTGACAACCAAGGATTTTACGAGCTTTGACATTTTGCCTACATGAAAAAAGTTAAATAAACTTGTTAAATGTTGTATAAGAATGAACCAAATTTTAGGAAAGGGGACAAACCTATGGATGTTGACAAATCAGTGACAAGGGTGTTCAACTTGGCATAGACTTCAATCAAGACCCTAAGCATAACAACATGAAGCTCCTTCATTGCTTTGAAAGCCTACCAACCAACTTGAAAATGGTCATAAAGGTCATGTCTATCCAATTATACAAGACATCATTTCCACAAACATTGATACCCTTGTTTACAATTAATTTGATGGGGAGGAGAAGAAGAATCAACCACTAACAAATGAACTTTTATTGAATACCCTAACCAAAAAAATAATCCAACTCAATACCATTTGCATCATATGAAAAATAAGAAGTTATTTAATTTGAAGATAATCAAATAGTAGGAATTACATCAATGAATATGGGAAAAAGATGGAACCTTAGTAGATGGGTCTTCATTACTGGTAAGTGGTAGGGAGTTCACCATGGCCCACTTCATCCAAATCACGTTCACCTATAGCTCTCTAGATATGACCTAACCTCTTTTAGAACATATAGATCATCAAGGTGGAAAAGTAAAACAACCCCATTAGTGGCTAGGAACTTTTTTGCAAAATCAAAAATGGAAACATTGTAGGCATCCACCTTCCTATTCCAAGGAGGAATCTTTGAAGGGACAATCAAGATCAATGGAGTAAGTAGGTTCCATGGAACGTCATCTAGGCCAAGATGAATGTTGTCTTTTGGATTCACTTGCCCAAAATCAAAATAATAGGATGCACAAGTCAATGCACCAAAGCCCATGCTTGAAGTGTTTGGGACAAACAATGGGAATTGAACATGAACTCATTTGATGATTGAATTTTAACATGGTGTCATATATATTATACACGCCATTTTTTAGTAGTGATTTTATTCACCACATTTGATGGCCAAGAAAATGGAAAAACTTTCTAATGGAACCCAAATAGCTTGGTGGAGGACAAAATGATTAGGCTTGGGGTGAAATGGAATAAATTAGAAGGAGCACAATGAATCACGTTGTGTATTTGGGCCTCTACCATGAGAAGGAGTAGGAGGGACTAATTGAAGTTTTGATATATTTAGTTTCAAAATATTGAACTCTAGAAGGTGCAATAGTCTCTTGTAATGGAACATCAACAAATGCATCCCTATTTGCATCCAAGTCTACTACACCCTTCATTTTATCCTTCCCCTTAGTTTTCCCCTTTGAAAAAACTTTCCTCTTTCCACCTTCACCATGTGTCCCAACTAAATTGGTAAGGTTCTCCATGAATCCAAGATCAAGACTCTCCCTTAGTGCAATTTTTGAAGAGGGAGTGTTGTCTTTGGGACAGTCAAAATACTAACCACATTGAAAGTGTGAAGATGGCTACTTCGTGAACAAATTTTTACAAAACATTGTGTTGTCTATTTTAGGGTCATGCATGCTAAATCTTTAAAAGGTTGGGGATTTGGTCAATTGCTCCCTTGGCAAACAAAACATGATAAAAATACCTATAGGAAAATGGAAAATTCATAATGTTATTATTGGTAATCTAGATCAAAAATATGAAAAAGGAATTCATATGACAAAGATTCCATCCCAAATCCAAAAAACTTTTAGAGTCCTTCACATACTTTTGGCAACGGGAATTATGCAGGAGTTAATGCACAAGGGGATTGATTTTGAAGAAAAATTAAAAAATAAAATAAAAGTATGGGGTTAATGAACATGGCTTTTGACTTTGAAAGACTCTTTAGAAAAGAAACGAATAGGGTATTGGAAAAATAAAGGTATGATTCCAAGACTAATGGATCCAAGATCATTGTTTCCTTAATTTTAATTATTTGTGACCTATTTTCAGCATTGAGGGTAGGATAAAAGAGCAAATCACTAGAAGAAAAATGCTTATTAACACCTTGTCTAATGCAACTATGTTTTAGTTGCGTGGGACAAAAAATAATTGCATTAGACAAAAATGGTTGCATTAGATGTTTTTAAAAAAAAGGAGTGGGTTGAACAAGGAAAGTTAAAATATATTATATCACCTATTTGAGAGCCTCCTTGCCCCCACTTTGTTGTTCCCGAGATTTGTTTTTGCAAATTCCATCATTGGGCTTGAATTTGCGGAAGAAGTAAGTCTCTTATGCTACCAACCTTTAGTGTTGGATATATGAACTAAGTGAAATCATACTAAGGACCTTTCTCACTTCAAGTCAAGGTCTGATAACATTACTTCAAAGAACTTGAATGCCTTAGTTTCAAGCTACATGAAATAGAATGGAATGAAAAAAAAAATATTCAAAATGAAAAAAGAATGTAAAGTTTGAGGATGGACAAGCATAGATAGATCGAGTTACTTGATGCCAAAAGGTTTCCTTGTGCAACCACTTGTCAAATTGGGAGTCAAAGAAACCTTGCTTAGGGAATTTCTTGGTCTCCTTCAAAATAGCACATTCATTCCACTACTTAAGCCAAGAAAGCTACTACTATGTAGTGACACAAGAGTAAACCAACATTTATAAGAAGTTTTTATATTAGCATTTTCAACTTTGAGTTCATATCATAGTGAACTTGAATTTCCTTCAAAAATTTGGACTGAAAGCAAAATCACATACTACCTAGTAAGTGTTTGCAAAATGTCAAATAATGATCCTTTTTTACCTTTTGCATTGCCCTCTCCATGTGCTCTTGCAGCTTCAATAGAAAATGTTTTTGACTGCTAGGAAACTCTTCATAATACAATTCGACCTCCACATTTCCTATTGCAAAAATCTCACATTGTTAGAAAAAAAGAAAGTTCAATTGAAAAAAACACAACTAATATATGAAGTATTAATTTTGGGCAAGAGATAATATTTCAAACCTTATACATGTGATAAAAAAAGGCCTCAAAAGTGAGGGACTACCAAGTCTTGTGGGACTTGCTCTTGCACTTCTTAGACACATTTCCAAGTAACACATCCTTGAACTACTCCAAGGGGATTATTTAAATGGATTCATTACAAAAAAAAATCATGGACTAGGCTTGACTTGACTCCACAAACCTCCCAAAAAACAAAAAAATCCAATGAAAATCAATGTTCCAAGAAAAATTACATTAAGAAAACAAAAAAGGTTTGTGGATATTTGTTGAGGTTGATCATGGTAATTAGGAGTTCAACTTGACCATGGGATGTGTTAAACAATATGGAGTCCATAGGAATGTGCCACAATGGATCATCATTGTGCACATGTGGGTGTAGTCACACTAATATGAGCCATAACAAAGGTAATGCATGCTTAGTTTTATACTTTTAAAAGTGGTGTTTTAAATTGGTGTTGAAAACATAAGATTTTTCTATATAGTAAGGTTCATAACATATCATTAGAACATGTGAATTAATTTGAAAAAATATCCGATGAATAAAAAGCTCTCAAAAGCACTCATCAAGCACTATAACGTGTGTTTTTTAGCATTAAAAGAACTTATTAATAAACTTCAAAACTTTTGAAAATTACATATGTTTTGAAATCTTTTACATAGACGTTGACATAATAATATTTTTTTTAATTAAAAAATTATTAAAAAATTATTGAAGACTTTTTAAAGAATATTTTTAAAAATATTCCCCAAAAGGAGTAGTGATAAGGTTATTTACTAGTTACAAAAGAATGGTTAGTAGTTGCAAATGTTATACATTAGTCAAAGGATGGAAGTGTATATGTTAACCATATATTTCATCCATGGGAAATGTGCTAACATCATGCTAAATCATCATTTGCAATTAAAGGTTCAATGTGACTTCACTTATGCAACTAAAAGATTTTATAGTTGTAAAGTTGATTACAACTGGTTTTTAGTCACTAATTGTAGTCGCAAATTGACGTTTTTTTACTAGTAGTTTCTTACATTGTCAAAATGACCAATGTGACCATTTTATTGTTAATGGAACCCATAACAAGGTTGCTTGGAATGGAAATTTCCTTAAAGTTCTTCAAAAAGGTAGTTTTTGTTTTAGTCCTTTGTTTTGCAAATTCTATTTGAAGTTGCATTTTTGCATCAATAGCGATCAAGCTTGATTGTGCTACATTGTTCATAAGTAGGTGAATAAGAATTGAATTGCGATTCATCTTGATACACATGAACACCTTGTGGCATAAGGAAAGTTTAGAGAGGTTGTCAAAAAAACTAAAACTTTGGTCAAAGAAAAGTTTGTTAGCACTTTCAATAAAAACTTCTACAATTATCACATTGGCTACCAACAAAACATTACTTTCAAATCACTTGCTCAATAACAATGGTGAAGGTTTTGACAAGATGTTGAAAAATGAAAAGCTTTATCAAGCCATGGATAAGTTTCCTTGACCTTCTATTCTCCTAATGTCAAGAACCTAGTCACTTTCTTAATCATCATCTAGGTAATAGAGGTTACATAAATAACATATTAGCTCTAAAAGCTAGGAGTTCTAACAATTAAATTTTAAATAATTTTTTTCCAATTGGACAAATGTCTAGAAATAATTCTTTCCTCTTCAAGATGTTTGTGGATGGACATGGTAATGGTAGTGATTTGGTGAAACGAATGCAACCTGCTAACAACCTTCAATCAATTTGGATCATGTTTAATCATGTGAAACGTGTTTAGGGTTGGACGACCCTAGCTTGCCACATGTTTTAAATCATGTGTATTACAAAGTGATGATTATAACCATATGCAACATGCAATCTGAAACATAGATGCTCAATGTGTTATGTGGAGGAAATTGAACAAGGTGATGGCAAAACACAAAGTTTTTTCTCCCTATTTCAAGGGTTTTATGGTCAATAGTGCTCAAGTGAATTGGAATGTGATGCATATTGTTTATGAATTTAATGATCTATATGTGCAATTACAAGATAAGGAGCGAACTTGTTCATTTCATTGGATCAATTGATTGACAAACACACAAAATAACAAATCAAGCCCAAGATGAGAGACCAACACTAGGCTTTGTGCTATGAATAGACAAATTCTAGGTCTTTGGAAAAGGTAAATGTCTAGTATTCCTTTAGTGTTGCTCATGAAGTTGGACTTTAGGAGTTAGAAAATTGGCTTAGTATTTGGCAGTTTAGTGTTAGATAATGGGGAGGATTCATGAAGGAAGTATGGAAATATTCTCTTCCATTTGGGTACAATCATAATCAAATGGGCCAAAAATCATGTCAAACAATCGAAAAACAATCAATTTTGTCAAACATATTTTTAGAAACATACTTGAAAGTTTTAGAAACTAAAAATATAATATTAGAATGTTCAAATTTCAAGAATCATTTGTTAAATGTAAATGGGTCATAATGTGTATGACATATGAACAAAGTTGTGCTTTATGATACAAAAAACTAAAATTTAAAGTAGTTATCATATTTTAGCATGATTTGAAAATATGATCATTTTTTCAAGACAAAATGTAGATCTAGCAAAATTTGTACATTTTTAAACAATTAATATTTACTCAACAATATAACACAAATCATGTAATTTATTGGGGGAATTTGAAATATCTTAACAATATGTTGCAAAAAGAATCCTTCAAAAAATCCTTTCAATGAAAAAGTTAAAATGACCACAAAAGGCCCATTTATGGTTTAGTCCTTTGTCATTGTTGGCTCATTTGATTATGATTGTAACCATTTCATAATTGTTGATTAAATATCTCACGTTTATTTTCAAAGGGACTTAATTTGTATTGTTTCAATTTTTTAAAATTCACATTAAAAGAACTTGTGGACATACCTGCCTGCAACCTATTTGAAATAGTGCACAATATCTAGTTTGAGCAATCTAGGAAAAGGGGTGCTTACTTGTATACTATAATATTAAATGACTATGTTTGAACTTTCAAGCAAAAGATTTTGTATTACCAATTCAAGAAAGGAGGTCCTTCTTAATAAGGACCTAATACGAATGAGCTTTTCCTATGTAGAACATTCCAATCTAGTGACCCTATTCAATTCATGAAAGCTATTCATAAATATGCTTTCAAATCTTCTTTCAAAATGAGACACCCACATTTGGACATTGGAGAAATCTTTGGTTCTTGTGAGCAAAAGTCAAATTTTCTTCCAAGATTTGAAGGAGATTCACATAGGCACAATTGTGTCAATTTTTCCCACCCATGAATTATTAAACATGCTACCATGTCACATATGTGCCTCAAGGAAGAATTCTAAACTTGTGATATTCCATTTGAAAACTTGTATTGTTTTCTCTCATGGAGGTGTGCAAGTCCTTGAAGTTGCATGTGGAGATAGAATATGGCATGTAAAACAATGCCTTCCTTCCTTACACATTCATTGTTTCACTTTACAAAAAACCACTAAAAAAACTACAAATCATGGATAATTTCCAAGAACACTCTCAATGGAATTCCCGCCCCAACTTTCTAAAAATTTTGGTATGATTTTTGTAGTCGCACCAAAAAAGCTTTATAAGTTTTGGTTTTGTGTTAATGCATCATTGTGTAAAGGGTACCAAACATAAATATGCCATCTGTAAACCAACTCTATAGAATATTTGGCCTTAAAAAATGGGCCCAAATTTGACACAAGATGAAATTACATCTTTGGAAGAGATTGGTTTTGTTTTCAATGAATGCCTTCCTATGATTCCTTGAAGTCTATTTAATGGGGAAAGTTTTGTTACAATCAATTGACTACTACAAAATGTGGGTGCGGTGCAATTCACTACATCCCCACTAGGTCTTGTTCATTGGGACCAATGAATTCACTGCATCCCCACCAAGTCCCGTTCACTGGAACCAATGAATTCATTCAAAATTCAGTGAAATCACTTAGTGTACAAAGACACCTTTTGTTGTAATGCTTCTTGATGTAATGTCATGGCCTATACCATGTAATGGTAAAACTATTTGACAAACATTCCCTTTTTAAATGTTGAAACCACATACTAATCGATGGGAAGGTGGTCGTCTTCTTCAAGTTATTATGTTCCCACCCTTGGAGGTTCCAACACTTAAAATATGAACAAATTTACAACATTTGGTCTAGTGTTCCTCCAAACAATATGTAATGTGAAGTTACAATTGGGAATTACCTAAATTGCGTTCACCTAAATTTTGTTAGTTTGGTTTAAATAGTGCATTGGGCAGTTAAGGGAAATGAACTCCATGTAAATACCTATACTATGTCTTGCAACATGTTACATGTATTGTTGAAGGTTGAAGATTTCATTCATTTTCCAACTTGGAATTGGGATGAAGTTCAACACTTGTTGAGTTATGCTATAGCTTCTAAATAAGACATTTTATATAGACGTAGAAACAAGTAGTAATGTTTATGCATATGTAAGGGAAATAATTCATCTAATGCAATAAAAGTTTTGGTTCCTATATATGAATACATTAATTGGCATGAATTGAGTGTGAAAACAAGAAAAACACCCCCTAAACTTTATGTGGACCCTAAACCCTACACCCTTATTGTTATGTGAAATCTGAATCAATCAAGTGCAATAAAAATTAGTTAATTGTTTGTTGAAAAAAACCATGAAGTTTTGTCTAGAACCAAAGACACCAAATGTGCAAATATAAAGTACACAATACCCACATCCTAAACCATCAACACAATTCCATGGATAAAATATTTTTCCATGTCATCAAGAATATTTTGCCATAGGGAAAGAGTATCTATCCATGTAACAAAAATATTTTATATTTATGGCAAGGAAAATTCCAAAGAATATCTTCTTTGGTTTATGGACTCCTACTTTCAAGCTCCTATGTTCATGCTCACTAACTCATTGCTCATGCTCACAAGCTAATTTGGTAGCAACATTGAATATCTAGAAACATTAATATCATCCACTTTATGTCTATGTTGACAATGAGAAGCAATAAACATGTATTTAGTTAATTTTGGACTTTTTAAACTTCGTGGTTATAATCAAGTTTTCTATTAAATTTGAAGCAAAATATTGGAAACATTTTTATGTTGAATCATTTAATGAAGCAAAACATTATTATTATATGTTGTTACATCATATGGTGGCCCAAACCAAAATTTCTTTCCAAATTTCCAATCTCCAAATGGTCATTTGCTAATTCTAAGCTTTTCAAAAATCTGGAATCAACTAAATACATGATAATAATAAATAATTAAAAAAAAGAATATAGAAAAGTGATGATGCAACAAGAATTTGGACCCAAAGATGAAAAGTCTTTGAAGATAATAACCATGAAAAAAATGATGAATTGTAACATTGTGTTTCTTGCAACCAACAATGCTATACACAAATGCACAACATGATGTCAGCTTGGTTAAAGTTATTTCATTATAGGATCACTATGTAAACATCATGTTTCATCACTAGTTGACATAATTCACTATTATAATTTACTATGGTATATAGGTTTATTTGTAGGTTATTGTTTTAAATACCTTAAACTATTTTAGGTTATACCTTATGTTATTTTAGGCTACCCTAAGTTATACCTTAAACTATCATATGTTATTTCAAGTTATACCTTAGGTTATTCAAGGTTTACTATATGTTATTATCTAGGTTATTTTATCCTAAGGTATAATAATTTGAAATAACTTAAATATAAAATAATGTATAAAACATTGCATATAATAAGTTAAGGTGCAATAACCTAAAGTAAAATCATCTAAAATAACCAATAATAGCTTAAAATATGTTACAATAAAAATAGCTTAAAACAATCAAAAATAATTTGTGGTATAATATCCAAAAAAACCTACAATAAAATAACCCATAATAATCTAAGGTGGAATAATTTAAAATAGCCAAAAACAACCAAAAATAGCTTACGATAAAATAGTCTTAAAAATCTAAAAATAACAAATAGTCAAAAGTAGCTTATGATAGAATTGCCAATAATAGGTTAATTTATAGGATAGGTACGTAAGTGGGCTCATGTAGGTAGAACCATGTCAATGGGTAGTAGGTAGCTAGGTGGGGGGACATAAATTAAAATTATTTTTTCATTTAATACTTTCATCTTTCAAGGGTGGTATCCCTTATTTGGTGAGTAAATAAAGAGGTCATTTCAAGAAAATAGGTACCTATGTAAGTGGGGAAGTCACTATTTGAATTGGGATGAATTGCCTTTTTAGTTGGAAGGTAGGATGAAAAGGATTAGTAGAAAGAAAGATGAAATGAAAAGGAACAAAATAAATTTGAAAAGTAAGTAAAGATAAGTAGAGCATTAAATAGATTGATTGTGCAAAAAAATCCCAATCCAATCATCATCTATCCATACAAGTGCATTTGTGGGTGTTGGTTCACTTAGAAGAAGTCCTCCCTTGCATAATGCACTTTTAAATTTCCAAATTGAGGTTCAACTGACACACCCATTATTATGTGTATGCCGGTACACCAAATAACAAAGGTGAAATTTATATATATATGGGTGTATGGTATTTTTCATTCTATCAATAAGTTCATGGGTGCACCCACAATTTTATTCAATTTTTTATTTTTTAAATTTTTTTTATGTTCATCCACATGGATTGACCTCTCACTAATTTTTCTAGAATTGTGAATAGTCTAAAATAGAAAAAAACCCTTAGCCCCCCACCTCTCCCTCCCCCCAAGAAATAGAACCCCAATAGCTTCCCTTTGCCCGCTTTACAAATAAATATATAAGAAAGTTGAAGTATGCCCAAACAATATGAGATAAATAGAGGCACTAGGGGAAAAAAGGTGTAGAGACAACTCAATCAACTACCATGAGGTAGTAGTGAGGTTGCTGAGGTTGCTGCCTTCATTAGTTAACTACCATCCACACCACTAATGTAACAATGAGACGTTTGCCTTCACCTTAGGAAAGTGAATACCTCTTTCACCTTCTCCCAATGGAAGGAACCAAAGAAAATCCTCAACCCTAAACCCTCCCCTTCCCCCTCCCCCACCCACCCCCCCCCCAAAACTCACTTTGAACTTTCCCAAGTGAAAAGAATACTAGCATTGGTTTAGAAATTTATATTCTTCATGCTATTTGTGACCATTTTTCACTTAGGCTAATAATGGTAAGGGCAAGGAGTATGAGTATACATAAACTTGCAAGGTAAAGCCAGACACTTTTGATGGAAAGGGGGGAGGGAGGGAAGTGGGGAATCGTTCTGTTGCCAAGTTGCCACCCTAGTGGTGGCCATGCCCTGGAACAACAGGATTCCCCATCTGGACCTGCTCTTCCTGGGACCACAAAAACTTCCGAGGAGGAGGAGCCTAAAGATTCGTACATGTTGGTTGGGTATATTCATGTCTCCAAAGCCAAGATCAAAGGGATGAGGAGGGTATGCAACAGGACAAGACAAAGTCTCCTAAGATTTGGAGCATATTGCCAACCGCCAAGAAGTGAACAGTTGCACCCAGGACATTACAAATAAATCCCCTGGGAACGAACTTTGCGGGTGTCCAGCACAGACACAAATAAAGACAAGAAAACAAGGATCCCATCTTTGGAGCATCAGATCATAATTCATCATCACTCACCCCGACACAAAGTTGGAGGTGGGTAGTTTGGCACTGATGCAGGTGGGACCGGCTTTTGCTGGCAAAAGTTGAATTGAAGTCTGTGCACCAGGAGATTGCTAAATTGACTCTAGCTTGCATCCAAGAGCTAACAGCATTTAGCGTCTTTGCCAGGTCTGTATAGAACTTTTCACATATTTTCCATACGTTTTCAGTCACACCTTCCTTGGCAGAATGTCCTTCCAAAATTCAAAAAAGTGAACCTTGTGTTCATGGAAGATCCCCATTTGATTACATACAAACCTGCACGGTTTGCTTTTAAAGTGTTGTTGCAGGTAGCCTTACTAAGCGTAATAGGTACTATGCCAGCAGGCAAGTTACTGTACCAAGAGACTAGCCATGGTTTTTTTCCCTGTGATATCTGAAGGGTATCCAGAGGGTATCACTGGGTATCCAAGATTTTTATATGAAAAAAGTTGTGACAGTTTTGATGCCATGAAAGCCCTCAGGGGTGGCCCATAAGGACCCCAGGAGGAAGAAGAAGACCTACAATAAAGGATCTTTCACTTTTTGTAAGCTTGATAAAATTTGAAAACTTCTTTGTGCAAAGTAATGAACTTGTTTTTGGCTCTTCCTTGCTTCTCACTCCCAAGCCAGGCTGCTATCATCCTTGGGTAAGGCCCCCAAACCTTCAAAGAGCCTCCAAAGTGTTCCAGTGTTCCTGTCAAAATACACGGATAAATTAAAATTTTGAAAATTCTGTAGAAAGACCAATGAACCCCTTCCTTTGCAAAAGAAACTAACACTGGGTAGAATACTGGGTGGAATAATAATATAATATTATTAAATTGTTATGGAGAGAGAGAGAAAGAGAGATTCTCAATCACAATCCTTAGTGGACAGAAGCATATTACTTTTTGAAATCTCAAGTAACGTGATTTGACAAAGTTCTGAATTTTTGCTTCTATTATAAGTATTGGATGGTACAGCACAAATTTTCAAATCAACCGCAACCTGCAGCCATTGCTCAATGGCTGCAAAGCCTTCTTTTTTCAGCCTATGTGGAGCAGCACCCTTAGATTTTGCCTCCACACTCAATGTATATAACAAGATTTGCTTTTGCAATCACATGCATTGCGTGGCTTTGGAGTGCAAAAGTGGAGCTCACTCCTTGGCTCATGTATGGTGGTGCTACTGAAAGATGAGAGGCTCACTTGCAAGGGTCACCACCCTCACACTCACATGAGTAACTTTTTTAGCAGCTCCAGCCATAACCCCCTATTGGGTCCTCTAACTCATAATCTTCCATACATTTATCAATGTTATTGGCTGTCTTCATCATCAAATAATTGTACTTCATCTAAAATATATTTTATGCAAGCTAGTTTACTATTGTTGGTGGAGTAGCACTTATACCCTTGTACTCAACACCTAATATTATGTATAATATAGGCTAAAGCCCCAAGGTGGTGGTGCTATTTCCAAAAGAAGGGGCCTAGGATGAGACATTAGTAGAATTGGAACCTTCACTTTTAGATGGTAGCCAGGTTTGGACCCACATTTTGGGAATGTCTTCCGTCCATGGGCTTTACCCATCATAAACCATGAAATTATCATGAATTTAAACACACACACACACATCATGAGGTGTAGGTGGGGGAAGGGTCCTTATGCCTACTTCTTAAGAGTGGAAGGGATCTTACACTCTTAAGGGAGCTTAGTAGGTGTAAGATCCCTCCCACTCTTAAGGTGCAACCATGAAGGATGGTATTTCTTAAGTGAACCAGCACCCACTAGTACACCATGAAGGATGGATGAGAAATGGTTTGGAAAAAGTTTTCAGTTGTGTTCCAGTTCCTTCACTAACCATGGTGGTTAGCTCTGTTGCTTTTTTTCACTACCTACCTACTAACAACCCACAAGCAGGTTGTTAGTAGGTAGTAAAAACAGCCCTTACATATGTATAAACCATCTACATACCTAGTAATTACCTATTTTCCTACCTATCTACCTATGTATGAGACCTATTTCCAACAGAATTGGTTCGCATGGTGAAACCAAATATTAACTCAGTTGAGGTTCATTGAGTGGATGGTGCACTGGTGGGTGCTGGTTCACTGTGGCCTAGTATATATAGTATATACACAAGTTCTGAAGGCTCAGAAAATTCATATAGTGTACAAAGCAGTTGGCACTACTCGATCATGAGTGATTTTGTCTTTCATAGGAAGAAGATGCACAAGCTCTGATTGGTATGAAACACCCTGCACGCAAAGTAAGGTGATTGGTAAGGTGCGTGGATTTTAGCAACTGTACACACTGGATCTCAACCAGTGCTTTTTTTGCTTGGGTATCACTGCTTTCTATTACTTGTTTATTATTAGTATTAACCAAAGAAGGAGTCGTTACGGCAACTTCAATCTACGTGTTGCCCTTGCTCTAAGGATTTTTGGTGCACCAGCACAGCTGAGCATTGTGAAATGGACGGTGCATGTAGCTGTAGAGTCTAGCTCCTTGAACTGATCCCCAATGCCCATGGTTTTTCGGCTGAAGAAACTGCAAATCAGTGCATATATCAATCACCATGAAATTCATGTGTCAGTGCGTGGAGCTGCTGGTGCTGGTGGTTGCATGTAGCTAGAGCTCCAGCTGATCACCTACTGTTTCCTTTGTAAGATAAGACCCCAAGTAAGTTTTTAGAGGCCAGTGTTAGTTTTTGACATGTAATCAAAATAGTGTACTTATCGGTCTTTCTTTTAAATGGCCAATATTTTGTTCTAGGGGGGCTTTTGATGGGTTATTCATTTTTCAGTTTTTGACAAAGCATACCAATCGGTCTTTCTTTGGATGGGGCAATATTTTGTCTATTGGTCTTTTGATGGGTTGGTTCATTTTTCACCCATATTTTGATGGGCTCATAGGAAAAATGACCAGAAAAGTTGAATTTCAGTTGACCTTGCACCCACCCGAAAGAGGATTGTGCACTTGAAGACTTCGGTAAACAAAATCAAAGCACATATTGCAAAGGGCAACATGTCCTTGCAATTTTCAAAGTCACAAACTCCTCTTTTCATCACTTGTATCTTGCATATTTATTCAAAAGGTCATACGCACAATCAACATTGAAAAATTAATGATGAATTTTTGTAAATGAATAATAGAAAACAAGTTAGAGAATTACCCTCTCATGTAAAAAAAGTCAATCCAATAATATGGCTGTGTTCTAGTGTTGTGAGGGTATCTGATTTGCAATGTTAAATCCAAGAATTCAAGTCCTTGTGACTTGAAGTTGAATTGGCACCCTTTTGTTTGAGTAGACACAAGAATCAAATTGTGGAACAAGCCTTTTACTAGGGCAGACCAACCCATCATCAATTGCCTGCTTATGACCGAACACTTTGGCTGATCTTTCTCAATTCTTCTCCATTTTTAGTGATTTAAAATGTTATAGGAGCACCTTCTCAAGCTTTACAAACCATCTTTAAAATGCAAAGACAAAGGACCAGCCCCAAAAGAGCAGTAAAGAAAACACGTTTTTTGGAATTATGAAACAGGTTTTTTTCATTTTTCTTCATTTTCATCCCTCTTACTTTTAAACCTCATAACTTTCTTATTTCTTATTCATTTTCAACGATTTAAAGTGCTATAGGAGCACCACCTGAAATTCAAATCATTATGGAACTCTAATGGCAACAGAGCAACATACAATGAATTTTTTGAGTGTTCAAAAACCAGCCTTTGTAGTGTTCAGTGATTTGTGTTTTGGAGTTCTTGAACCCCCTTTACTTTGGGGGGCTGTAACTTTCTCATTTCTAACTCGTTTTCAACAAGGTAGTGTGTCAGATGCATTAAGAGGAAGGGGTTCAAGTTTTGTTTGGACATCAGAAGCAACAAAGCCCACCCCTTGGATCCGGCCTGCCTTGAGTGCTTAAGTGTGCAGTCATCAATCGGTCTACCCTAGATACATAACCAAAACTGAAACTATGAAAAAACATTTTTTGAACAGGTGTTTAAATTCTTTACAAAGGCAAGTTCAACTTTTTTAAAAAGTTGACGAGTAATCTGAACTTTATAATTAAATATTAATTTTAATTAGTCATTGACCTGCATACCTCTAGAAACACATGTTTTTTATTAATACAAAACTTTGTATTTATACAATATCTAAGATTGGAGAGTGCGTAGTTTGTATACAAAATTGGACCCAATTTTTGAAAAAGAATGAGAATTGAAACCAAGATATTTAAAAATTGAAAGGACCAAGCTCACACCCACACCTAGAGAATCAAAAAATAAAAATTAATGTTGACATTAGAACATGACGTTCTTTTCAAAATGAAGAATCACACAACATGAGTATATTATTTCACTCTTGGAAAATAGTTGACTCATCTTTGTACAATGATACACATATCGTCACATTCAAAGTATTACATTATTTGATTCTTGGAAACTAGTTGACTCAATTTTGCACAATATCATGTCTTCAAAGTCAAAAGTTGAAAGCATTTTTCACATGCATCACACAACATGAGTATATTATTTCACTCTTGGAAAATAGTTGACTCATCTTTGTACAACAATACACATATCGTCACATTCAAAGTATTACATTATTTGATTCTTGGAAAATAGTTGACTCAATTTTGCACAATATCGTCACTTTCAAAGTATTCAACCTAAGTCAAAAGTTGAAAGCATTTTTCACATGCATCTTGCTTAGAAATTCCCCATCACATACGGCTTAGAAATTCCCCATCACATACGGCTAGGGTGAACCAGCACCCATGTTGGTACCTTCACCTTTTTAAGTGAGACTTCTTAGTGGCCATATCAAGCCCAAAAAAATTTAGATTTGAACTTAGAGACCCTGATTTATTCTATGCATGGGATATTTGTAATATTTATTAATAATTCTGGGATTTTTACAATAATACCAACATGGGTGTTCATTCACACCCAGTCCTCAAATATTGCAGGTATTACAACTGACTTTTGTCATAATTGGATTGTTCGGTGAACTTGTATTTCATTTTTTTCCCTTGCCTTCACTATTCCCTCTTTTCATCTCAAAAGCTGCTCAAATAGTGGGACTCAATGCAGAAAGTTGAACCTTCAAATTAGAAGCATTTCCTTTTAATGGACTGAAGTTTTGTTAATTATTTAGAAAATGAATCAACACTAAAATGATTTTATTTATTTATTTATTTATTTCATTTTTCTTTTGAAAATCAATATTTATACTGTCTGTATTTCATGGGGTTCATTTAAATTTGAGATAAGATGGGCAATAGGAATATTGTTCACATGAATACTTACTGTCATGCTTCTCTTGCAACAACAAAGAAAGATAACTGTGAAGAAACCTTGGAACAGAACCCTCTGTGCTCAGGTCTCTGCAATTTGCTCCATTCTCATGTCACTCCTATATTCCACAAATTGGACGCCAATATGTTTCAATAATTCCCAATCTCATGATCCAACCCCTCATCATCTGGCAATCACACCCATCAACACCCCCACTGCCCAGAGGAGAAATTTCTAAGATTTAGATGATCCCCATTTTCCCAAGTCCAGGTTTTTGTGAATGCCAACCCAATTGCAGCATTCCCATACTCCCCAAAGTTTCCTCACAGATTGCAGAGGATTCCTACTATTCTTTCATCACATCCTCATATTTCCCATTTTCTTTATTGCACAGAGAGTTACACACAGGAACATAAGGACAATGCAGTGGAACCTATTTCCTTATGTGCTCTACACTAGACACACAGTTCTGATTCTCTCTCTCTCTCTTCAAACATTCAATTCTGCCCACAAAAATTAAACAAACTAGCCCAGAATGCTCCTTGCCATAGCCATCCACAACAGCCAACATATTATTGAGCTTGGTAGCTCCACACCAGAGTCCTGCATTGGGCTTGACAACTGTACCCATACCCGACCCACAGCTGCGCGTGGGTCAACTGTACCCACCCATTACCCACCCATGGCACCTTGTCCATACCCATTACCCACCCAACTCATACC
>Ga0209611_10001803_pt1 | contig 37212 bp, 33 predicted proteins | sample S1TSphgellanicum_3_FD_187693 | JGI IMG/M metagenome (GOLD analysis project Ga0209611, IMG submission 187693) | Host-associated microbial communities from peat moss isolated from Minnesota, USA - S1T2_Fc - Sphagnum magellanicum MG (SPAdes) (version 2) | ecosystem: Host-associated > Plants > Peat...
AGCACGGGCCAGGGGGGGGCACGGGCAGGGGGAAGCTCGATGGGTGCATTATGCACCAGGTTCACACTAGTTATTATTAAAGGTTATAAGGGCCAATAATATAGGTTCATTTCCATTTTAAAGCCAACTATATAAGCTGGACACATGCGACCTTTTTCTCCTTATGATGCATGCATCTATTCCCCTTTTTGAACAATTTTCAAAGGGGGAAATGGATTGTTTTTGAGAGAACATTTAAAAAAGGTTGAGAATAACTCTTTTCTAGCATCCTTTTTGACATGATTTTTAATTTGCATTGCGCCCATTTGGGTACATTCATGTTAGTAGGATCAAACAATGCACCTTTAAGTGATTTCTTATTCTTAAAATATCCATAAAATATTTAAGAATATTTTATTTGTAAACTAGAAAAAATCATAACCCTGAATTTTTATGATTCAATTTTTTTTTGCATTATACTATTATGTAAAGTTGCGTTTAAAAAATATTTTTAAAAATATTTCATTTTCAAATCATTTAGGAGTCATTTATGAGTCCATTAAACAATAAAAAAATTGGTCACAATGCTTTAGGAATGGTTTTGAATACTATATATTTATTAAATTCATTCAAATCATTTCACATGTTTCCATATTACGTTTCAAACAATATTATGTAAACACATTAAAAGTTTTTACAACATTAATATTATTTTCAACATTAAAACATGAAAAGGTATAACTACTTAAAGGTTAAATGTTTTAAGAAATTCTTCTAGGTATTTCTTATTCATTAAATTTATTAAAATTTATTCATGTGTTTCCATAATATATTATGAATGTTCTTATATAATTAAATCCAAAAAATTCAAGACCAACTTAAATTGCCTTTTCAAATATGAAATATGAAATGATGCTAACATAGTAATATGATTACATTCCCATTGCATTTGTTGCCAACTTGTAAATTCCATGGGGACACACTTTCTCTAAGGTTCCCATCGAGGGGAACACATTGCATCTCATGTTATTATTTAGGATGCCTTTGCTTCCATTACCAAAGATGTTGGGTTCCATATTTCACGACTTCTTATTGCCCTTCCAATTTTCATGTTAGCAAGTCTAAATCATGTTTTCTATAGATGGGATCCACATTCCACCTAAGTCATCATTGTCAATCCCATTCGAATAGATTTCATTTGGTAGTAGTCATTATCAATGAGTGGATGTGATAATTCTTGCATAAGCAAAAGTGGGCTTTATTGAGGTTAACATTTAAAAATGTGTTTTTCCCTTTTTATCATAGAGGTATTTGGATCCTTACATTAATAGGCTAATAATTTTTTTCATCAATGTGCTAATATTGTGTGGTCATCCAAAGGAACTAGATGCCTTCTTTTGTTGGTCTTGTGCACATTTTAGAGTCAATGATTTTGCAAAGAGTTCAAGTCACCCCAATTGATTCAAACTATCCTTGTTATGGAAGCCTTTTCTAGACTTCAAGTTTCCCAGCATTCTCCTTAGCTAATCTACAGCACCCAACTGGTGAGGGGTTTAGGACATAGGTTTGCTCTTGGGAACCACCTTCTTGTTTTCTTTGGGATGTTCATCCTTTCATTTTGTTCCTCCCTTCCCCTTTCAAATTGGTACGTTCTATTTAATAAAGTTTAATTAGGATTCATTAAAAGTCCACCCTTGATGGATCTTCAAGAAAGGGGAATACTTGCATTAAGAGCTATTGTCAATTACCTATGGGTTAGTCTCAAATTTTAAACTAGTTTTGGGGTCCAATTTGACAATTTTCAAGTTTTTCCTAGGTGGGTTACACAACCATCAATAGGGTTCACATTTGTTGTGCTTGGTTTGTATTCTAATATGAATCAACTATTGAAAATGTGGTTGAAATGTGAATTGGCAATGAGAAAATTAGTTACCCCTTTGAAATAGGTTTGGAAAACCCATTATAACCTAATGGAATGACATTTCACTTTGCCGGGCTTATCATGATGAATTGTACATGGAAAGGGCTTGTTCAATAGTTACAACCAAAAAATAATTGTATAGAATGGGTCAGCAAGGTCTTTGCAAGTGGAGAAAAAAAGGAACAAGGAGTTATGTAAAAGTTTGCAACCCCCTTTGGTCCATATTTCTAGACTGGAATTAAGCTTAAGTTTTTCAACCGTTTATAAAACTTATTAAGCAAATTTTGGGTTCAACTTTTCCACTTGCCTTCACCTATTTCATGTGGTTGAAATCAATGTTGTGAGGATATTTTGTTTGCAAGGTTATATATCTAAGGGTTTAGGTCTAGATTCTTGTGACTTGGACCTAAGCTGACACTCTTTTGTTAGAATCGTAAAAAAAATTGGATTGTGAAATTAATTTTTTGCTGAATTCAAAATCAAAATCGATATTGCGAAAAAACATTTATGAACATAGGATGAAAGTCTTTACATAGAAAGTTTAATTTAAAAAATAATAAAAAATAGATTGGATGTTAATATTAAATATTGATTTTAACTAGTTGTTGAACTCCGTACCTACATAGACCCCTATTGTGATTTGTTATAACCTTACACTGATAATAGTCTCTAGCATTGGAGAGTTTGTAATGTGTGCATGAAACTGAACCCAACTTTTGAATGGGGCCAAAGGATTCTTCAATTTGAAAAATTATGTTAAAGTCAGAAAAAAATTAGTAATTAAAAGAATTGAGCTCAAAGCTCCCCACCTACAAAACTCCAAATAAATTTTATAATGTCAAAACCAAGACTGAAGATTCTCTTCAAAAGGAAGAACAATTTTCATGTCAAAACCAAGACCAAAGGTTCTCTTAACAAGGAAGAATGGCACAACACTGGATGAAACATAGATAATTGAAATCAATTAATACACACAACAATCTCATAGCCTGATGGAAGCTGCAAATTATTTTATGTGCAGTTTCTGTGATTGACCCAATCTCCCAAAAACCCTTATCTTCTTCATAATCCAACATCCAGCCTTAAAAGACAAATGATTTGTAAATTGATATCCACAAACTAATTCTAAGCATGGTTTCACAGGCCCACACACTTTCTAATCCCCTCTCCCCTCATCTCCCTTCTTCCAATACAAAGCTTTAAAACAACATATGCATGTGGCCTTCTACCAGGCATCCATAGAAAGGATAATATTTTCTGTTCCCAAAATTGGCATCCATTAGAAATGATAATGTTTCCTGTTCCCAAAGTTGGCATCCATGAAAAGGAAAATATTTAATGTTGCCAAAGTTGGCATCCATGAAAAGGAAATTGTTTAATGTTGCCAAAGTTGGCATCCATAGAAAGGATAATGTGTTATGTTCCCAAAGTTGTTGAAGTTATACACACCCCAAAAATGAGTTGCATCATATATCGAGTATATTCTCCCCCATTGGGTTTGAGTTGTGTGGTGTTATAAGGTCCTTCCTTTAATACTTAATTCTTTGGGCTTATTGGAACTTGCTCATTTGCTGCAAGGATCATCATTAGGTTCTCTTCTTCCTACCAATAATGCCAACATCTTACCTGATAACTGGATGTCCTAATTGAACTTTTAAACAAAACAACATCAAAAAATCAATTGTGACTCATATTCATGTTGAGTAAGCCATATTTGACACCATTCATGAGAGACATGAGAGATAAAGTTTGTGGTTTCATCCATTGCTCCATGAAATATAAGGGATGTTTATTGTAATTTCACAAGTAGTATACTACTATGTGCCCTTATCACACATTATGTGTCAAGGCCTACGGCAGTAGAAAACTCGTATTTTGTTGTTGCAACAAGAAAGACTACAAAATAGTCTTGAGCCTCAATTGGATTATGTTTTGATGTTTGATTAAGATACTTTTTAGGTGGGACAGGTGATCATTTATTGGTTCCAGGTTTGGTTCTGCCAGATGCACTTGGGATGAGACTCAACCCTCGGGAACATTGGTTATGCTCTGGAAGAGGCCCTGGTAGAACCCATGATCAGCTGACAAACTGTTGTCTTGCCCTAACAGGTTTGATGTGTTCCTAAGTGGAATGAGCTGTTGCACATTCTGTAAACACCCAATTGCATGTTGCCATATGAGGATCAACATGTTTGAACCCCTTGGTTATGGACAATGGGTCCTTACAACTGTTAACAGAGATCAAACCACTGATCCATGACTGGATGATACTTGTAAAGCTGCCTCACAATGTCATGGGCAGATTCTCAAGCAAAGTTCACAGCTGGATCAAACTAACTGGATGATATCTGTAAGGCTGTGTGACAAAGTCATGGGCAGATTCTCAAGCCAAGGAGGTTTGTCACCTTCTTTCAAGAGGCTAAATAAACTATGTTATCGAAACATAGTGGGGCTGGGCTTTGCTTGCACCTCGATCCATGAGATTCAAACTAAAGCAATTGCATGTTGGGTACATGTGAAACTAATAATATATAATAATGCAACCAATGCATGTCTGAAGTTAAATTATCACTCTTGATTGAAACTAGAAGACCAGCCAAAGCCCAACCACTTACTGACACACAACTACTCGTGTAAAATCTCTATGTATGTACCTTGAACTCATTTGATTACTGGGGACTGGCATGCAGGATTGAATGCAAAAATATATTGGGGGAAGGAGAGTACACAAATCTCTGGTTCCTCACCAATCTTGGAAACATATTGATTATTGTCAAGTAAATAAGTAAATAGATAAAATAAATGTCAGAGCAGATCCATCCAAACCAAGTATGTGGGCCTCTACTAGTGTCTTGTGTGCATAGGTGTTGTCTGGTTCTTGATTTTGAAAGCAAACTTCGGTTCCAGTTTTTGAGAGAATCTGGGGTGCAGTTCTGACAATTTCTCAAATTTATGAAAATTCTGATTTCAGAGACATCCTAAATAATTTAGTGCCTAGTTTGATTCAAAACTGAGTTCAGTTCCATCTATATTGTACCTGTAATGCACCCAACTAAAATTCAAAATTATTTATGATATTAATCTTGTTCAAGTATTGAGCAATGCTGAGAGCACAAAAGATTATATATTAATTGTTATCTGTAACTAATTAAAACTAATAATTTGCCTAAAAAACAAGACTTAATTGTCACTCTTTTAAAAACTTGTATTTATAAAGTTAGAGAACGTGTATAGCATCTCGATTCAATTCTAGTTTCAGTATCCAGAAAAGGTTGATTGCACAATCTAGATCCTAATACATTTCAATAAAGTTTTGAACCTTTGATAATCTAGATCCTAATACGTTTCAATAAAATTTTGAACCTTTGATAATCTAGATCCTAGTACGTTTCAATAAAATTTTGAACCTTTGATAACCTAGAACCTAATCCGTTCAATGAAATTTTGAACCTTTAATATGAATATCTTAGAACCTGACTGAGAACTTACACCTACCGAGGAAGTTGAAGATGCCAAGAATGGTGTTCACTGCTTGCAAAATAGTGTGCAAGCTATTTTTCTCTCCCTAACCGAAAAACGTGAAATCCTTGACAGCACAGAGTGATGATCAATTAAATGTCACCGTGTGAGCTTTTCATTGGAATCATTGACAACCCATCAAAGTCAATTATGCATCTTTATTGGCCTTTTGAAAGAACATTGTATCCGATGTGCATATTTGTAAGTCCAAACAACCGTTGTCCCGTTCTTGATTTTGAAATGAACCTTTGGTCTTGGAGACTTCCCAAAACTTTGGAGCCTAGTTTGGTTTAGGTTTAAGATCAGGTTCAGTTTCAGGTACAATGCACCAAACTAAAAACAAAAATAATTTATAATATTAATTTTGTTCAACAAATGCAGAACACCCAAGAAAAAGAAGGTTGTGTATCAATTATTATGAACAATTAACAAAAATTAATAACTTGCCTAAAAAGCAGAGCTTTGTCTCTTTTAAAAACTTGTATTTATATAGCTAGAGAACTTGCACCTATTTAGAAAGAGACAATCTAGGTTGATAGCTATGAAGGAGAATTGTGAATTCACAATTTCAGTTATTTCTATACCCTCGTACATTTTACAAAATATTGACGATGTTGTTCAAGTGTGACATATCTTTGTAGATCTACCATTGTAAGGAAGCTTGGGAGCAAATTTGTATTTTGACAGTTTGTTCTATAAGCATACTACAATCAATATTCTGGTTCCCGACCATCATCAAATGCCACACTAGTAAAGTCATGCTATCTTGAGTGGGTTCTAAATTTGCCTATATAATTTTGTGCGCTCTAAAGGAGCACCCATCAAATGACTTTGATTTTGTTGAACTGTAAAAAATAAATTGTGAAAAATGTACTTAGTGGAATTCCATGAGAACTAGAAAACAAAAGTAATTTCGCCATCAGCTTTTCTAAGAGTGTCAATGGTTTGGACCTTTTGGGATGAAAATTTATGTTTCATCAATTTCAATGAATAGAATTGGCTGATTTTTGGTTATGATCCTTAGGTGTCATTCTTTCATAATTGAATCTTGATATACCTTTAGGTTAGAGGATTTAGATTGAAAAAGCTCACAATATGGAAAAGTGCACAACCAACATTGAACCTTTCCAAGATGCAAAACCAACTGATTTGGAAAGGTTCATTTGGCTATTGGAAACATCATTTTAAAGGCTGATGTGGCATTTTGCAATGGCATTACTTATTGTTGAAGCAACCATTGTGGTTTGGCTTGTGAAGCAACAACTAAAGTAGTAAGTATGAGAAATAGTTGATAAAGTTTAGAAAACCTTGGGCCCCACTTTTAGATGATCATATCTATGGATTAGTCAAATGTGCAATTCAAGTGACAAATTATTTGAAAACATCAATTCTATGGCAGTGTACAAATCCACAATGAAAAAAAGTTGATTAACAAATGACTCTTTCCTCAACACTCTTGGTTATGCTGGGCAATAGATTGGACTTGTAGTCATAATTTTAAACCATTTATAAGAGTTCACTATTTTTTGAAAGTACTACAAGCTGCATTAATTAGGGGATTTTAAAAATAAATAAAAATAATTAAATTTTTTAATATAATTTTTTTTTTGTTCCCAAAAATTAGCAAAATAATTCCAATTTACACTAATTCGAGGCCCCCCACCCATGTCTTGGTTGAAAAAGTGAGAAATTTTTTTCCAAGAAAATCACTGATCATAACAAGAAATTAGTACGTAAATTAATTTTGCAATATTTGGATATCCCATGTTAGAGTTACTTGATGACATTCATTATAATGACTTAAAAAAATAGCTTTAATTAATTACTTCACTTAGGTCTTTTTTTATAGTTTACTGACCAGGTCAGTTTAAGGATCAAAGAAATTCTCATAGATTTGTAAAATTATTCATTTGTAACATCACAAGAAAGTTTGTTGCATCACAACCTACCAGAACACTAATGAAACAAAGAAGCTTAAAAGGACAAAAAGCTTGAACAAGTACCCAAGGAACATGATAAGGCTAAAAGAAGTTGGTTTAAATAGTTAATATGATACCAGAACCAGTTGCCATTGACTATTCAACATTCATGCAAGGGCAAACATTCACTAAGGTTCAGCAATTGAAATAATGAAACCAAATGGACCGTATATTTCATCATAAATAGCACAACTTTACTACCTAGAGGGTTTCCTTTAGAAGGATATCGATTTAGTTGAAGATATATAAAGCAATGAACTTAGGTTCTAACTTAACAATTCCACATGGAACATGATTTGGTGGTAATAATTAATTATTTTTTAAATGCAGATATCTTTGAGAAATTCACTGCTCATAATAGCTCCAAAAATCTGAAATTTGAAGCTACTTAGTACAACTGGAAGCATTTGGTGTATAGACGTATATCATTATGTAGACATCAAAATTTGACACAACGTTGTTTTGAAAGAACGTTTTTATTAAAAATCACGACTTCAAGTTCTCGCCCACTATCACCTATTGCAATTCAATACTTCTTAAAGTTTATAAAAATAAACTATAAAGAGACAAGCAAGAATGAAGAAACATAATGGATAGATGCTACGGATCAAAATGGATGAAAAATGTTGATGTTTTTATTCATGCTAAAAATATCAATTTTTTTGTAGTGCAAGTTGAAAATATTGAAAAATATTATATTATGTGTCAAAATGCATTTTAATGGATAAATGAACAATATAACACCTCATTGTTGGATGGATCCGATCGAGTACTATGATAATATGGTAGGTAACTATAATAAGTGCTATGCAAGTTCTTGCCTTGTTCAAAATGCTGAGATATAAACCTTCCATCACACTTGTAAAGCTCATACATATTCATAGTAATAATCATTAAAATGTTAAACCATCATCTTAAAGAATCATATAGTGGTGCAACTTTTGGTCCTTGGATAATTACCCTCAAGAGCTCTTCTTATGTCACACGTTTCCAAAACCTTGGAATGTCATTCAATGTTTAACTAAATGATTTGTCACAAACATTTGTTGCACCTTTAGCTTTGTGAACTGATATTGATGGTAAAAAGTTGTGTTGGCAATAGTAGAATTCTGCTAGCTCTTTGCAATATAGACCAAGGTTTGAGAGCTTCTGGATGACTATGGGTTGAAATCATTGGTAAATTATCCATTAAAAACAGTCTTAATATTGTTGTTTTCGCTATCCAAAACACACTAAATTGGTATAATTCACATTGAAACTTTCCTAGTGATCCAAAGACAACTTTGATTTGAACATGTTTTGATCCCTCAAAGCTCATCCCAAAGAAATTAGAACTCCTGAAGAGTCTCCTTCTACTTCCAATAACTATCCTCATACTTACTTGGTGCTGAAAACACCAATAATTTAACAAAAAGATGCCCACTTAATGATAACTTGATTATTTTATTACACTTGTTTTATTACTTACATAAAGTTGTTTTTAGAACCCCCTATGTTATTTCAAACTAATATCTTAATATGTCAGACTTTGGAAAACAAAGTTTGTGTAGCTTAGGAAGAAGCTTGTTTGCTTGAAACATGCAAAATGAGACTATAAGCATTTCTGATTTAGAACATTATCCATGATTAATGTCACTTAGGATTTTCTTAAACAGTGACAAGGTCCAAGTCCTAGTGTTGGCCGATTATTAAAAACAGGAACAGATCCCCCAACGATTATCACGGTGGTTCTTAGGATTCATAACTGTGGTTCTCAAAAACTGAAAGACCTTAAGAAATCCACTAAATAGCATATTGTGATGATCTATTTCATTCAGAAAATCAGAAACACAATAATCTCAAACTCTGAAATATACTTCATCGAGTCATTGCATCAAAAAAATGCTCAATACAATTCTCTGCAATCTCTGTAGCAATTCTGTTATTCAATTCTATACATCTCACTGTGTATCATCTATGCACAAAAGATACATATAAGCTACATCAATAGTTCACCTAAAGGAAAAGTAAATCACCAGTCCTGCATAAACTTGCTGTTTCAAAAATGAACAATGCATGAAATGTGACAACACTATAGAATGTGACAACAACACCCAGTTTTGGCATATAACCACAACTCTCAAATTTTGTTGAAAAATCAAACCGACCACGAAATTGCCACTTTATTGCCAGTTCTTTCATGAAAACCACGGATTCTTTCAGGTTTTAGAAATACCTGCAACTGAAAATTCTTTGATTCTGATCTTTTGGTTTCAAAGAATCAAAAGGTCCAGCAATTCTCTGATTTTGAAGCAATTAAAAAACTGGGAATTGGTGGTTCTTTAAAAATTCAAATACCTTCACAACACTGGTTGAACCCAATTACCAAAACTCAATAATCTTCTTTTCAGGTCTTTGAAGTCTAGGAATAACATCATTTCAAATGTTGCATTTTTGAAGAGAACATACCATTGGCTACTGCTTGCTTCCATAACCCATTTTCTTTCCTCTACTTTCCGGTTTATTACTTTGGAGGCTTCCAATGTTTGTTGTCTCGGGCTTGATCTGGGGATGATCACAACACCCCTGAGAAGTGGATTCCTCTGAACGGGTGGTACCAAGCCTCTAGGCTACATTCTGGTTCACACCATAGAACTGGGATTTGAAGGCCACAGCTTGAAGTTGACTGAAATTTCACATCTGTTCGATTCTTTCCATTGTTATGGTTTTCTGCATTTTCAACACCCAAAGAAAACCTTAATGCTAGTCATGTCAAAGCACCTCAAATGCACAAAGAAACTGGTCACTGTCTTCCCTTGTTCAGAGAGCTTTTGCTTTTTTGAGTTTGGAAAAATGGGTTAAGAGTGTTGAGATCTTTGTCAGTTACAAGCTTGATGTTGTAGTCCATGAAATCCTCTCTGAAGGAGACAGCCAAAAGGGTATGCTCATGGGTGAGTGAAATTGGTTCCGAGTCAGCACTTTGCATAAGATAAAACTTGGATACTTTCGCATCAGATTTACAAGTCAAGTTGACTTGCATCTTGCTGCCAGTGCTCAAGTGGTTCCACACACATAATTCCACATTCGCGACCATGATATGCAGTCAGGGACTTGATCCAGTTTTCTCTTGAATCATCGACATATTGTTGCCACTGAGTAAGACTTGGAGGTAAATTGGTGATGTATCATGGATTAATCATAAGCTACTGCTTGATGTGTAGCATTCCAGAATGTGATGTGTCTGCACCCATCAAGAAAATTTTACAATTACTTCGATGGCAAGCACCTCTCATGAAAGAAGCCTGCACATCAGGAGCAGTCTGTATCAAGTTTACAATCAACTGTGAGACTTTGGTGAGTGGATATTGCAGCTGGAAAGAGGAGATACATCGTGGAGGCATCTTGCAAAGATGAGTGGGTGGCAATAAGACTCCAATGATCACCAGACCCTTCAGTTTCTAAGGGAATGCACATAGCAGCAGTAAAGGACTTGGATAAAATCTCAACAACCTATCTCTGACAACAGGTGGGTGGGAACTAAAGAAAAACAAAGCAAATCCAACATGGAAACAAAATAGAAATACTTGCTGCGAGGGTTGGTTTGTCCACATGATAAGGCTCTAATATTGCTTGCTACAAAGTGCAGGAATCATCAACTATGGAACTCGACAGTTACCTCATAATTCCTTCACTTATAAGTTGGCATTGCAAAACAGAGAACAGGATTAGGACTTAAGAGATTCTCATGAGAGAGGACTGCAGAAATACTGCATTGTGCTGCAAAATCCTGGAGTCGCCAGACAATGTCTGGAAATTGCACACGTTGACCAAAAGCCAACGAAGTTTAATTCATACAACAAATAAAGCCATTTACATCTCACTGACTGAAGATCCTCTAGAGCATACCTCCACCATATAACAACAAAGTTTCTGCATGCTTTTCACACCTGTTGTCAGATATAGTTTTGCTTTGAATCTTAGGCACATTACTTTGCCAAGGGTTCTATATCCTACAGGAATCTAAAACCTTCCTTACAACTCTGATTTTAAGAAGCACCACCCCATTTAATGGCAACAAATGTCCTGCTGCAAAAAATGTTCAAATCTCAAGCATTTTTATGACCTTACATGCAGAATCCAGATTGAAATTGCCGCCTGCTTTGTACTGTATCCTTGTTGTAGCCTCCCACTCCTGACAAGAGAAAGCTGTGCAGGTGGACAAACAAGGATAGAGCACATCCAGATGAAATACAAGAATACAAGTGTACATTGATAGAGCACACATACCAGATGAACACAAATATACAAGTGTGCAAAAACTCTTACTGCAGTGCTGTAGGAAAAGGCAAAATACTGAGCTGTGATCCCAGAACTCTAGTACCCAAAAATCAAAATCACAGACAGACAGAATTCTTCCCTGACAATTGTCAAGGTTTAGGGTTTACATAAGGTTCAGTGTATTGCACTTAAGGTTTTCAAGGAAATTTAAGGTTTGTGGAGTGCTACTGAGAGCAAGAATATACAAGCAACAATCATACTTCATGCGCATCTGCTTCCAGTAAGCTCAAGAGAAGAGATTTTTCTTCAAGTTTTGGATTGCAAGTCATGGTTACAACTGGCAGATTTATGTCATAATCCTTCTTCCCACTACATGAGCAGATGCATCATCAGCTTTGTCTTCCAGGTATATGTATGCTCTTCAAGGAATTGTGTGTTCTGGACGTTCTGCATACTTACCGTCTTCAGAATGAGCTTGCTCCATTGCTGGAGCACCAGGTTCAATTCCCCAGATTGCTCAGTACTGCTCTTTTCAAGCTCTTGACCTGCTTGTGTGTCTGAACGAGCTTGTGAATTCCCCACAACCTGAAGCTTGGCAATGTCCTGTTGTTCAGCAAATTGCAATGCCACTGTCTCCTCTAGTGCTTGATTTTATGTCTTGAGCTGACCATCTTCTCTTGCAAGCATTTGTTCAATGCTCACACCATTTCTGTTGCCATTGTTTCAATTGCTGATTTGAGAGCTGTGACCTCTGACATTGCCATCTTGCCATCCTGTGCAAGCTTGCAAAGCCCACATTGTTTGAAGAGCTTCCTTTTGCAGTTTCCATCTCCAGGGGGCATACCCTAATACTCCAAAAGCTTTCCTTTTCCATGTCCTCCACTTTGCTGACTGCGAAATGGCACTCCTCTGCAAGCTTCTTCTCCACTGCTGCAAGAACTGCTGCTGGGTTCTTCCTTCTTCGCTGCTTCCAAAGCCTTGAATGAGATCTTCTTTTCTCCTTGCCCTAAAACTGCGATTTCAGGCTTCTTCGCCGTTTAGGGCACACGACGACGTCCCTGCAGAGCTTCCCATCGCAGAGCACCTGGACTTCCGCCTCTAGTCCCCTGAAGCTCGGGATCACGCCATGTTCATCACCATCGCGGGAATACGGAAGCTCTTTTCTCTTTCCTTTTTTTGTGGTATTGCGCGCGAGGAAGAAATTCTAGGGTTAGAGGATTGTGAGAACCTGTCGCCTCAAGTTGCTTGATCTGTTTCGCCTCTCTCATTTCCGATATCAGTCGGAAGATCTTCTTGTTCTTCCGAAGTACTCTAAGCGCTTGAAGAGAGAGCACAGAGAGAGAGAGAGAGAAAGAAGGGGGGGTTCATTTTTTGGGGGATTTGTGCACAGTTTTCTTTAGAGATGAAGAAGGGAGCGCACCCAGCGTTGCAGTTTATAACCATAGTCTCGCCGCACGGGAGACTGATCCGAGTCCTGGCGGGGAAAGCGTTCAAGCTGGACCGTCCTTTCTACGTACGCGACCCGGGGAAGCAGTCTGAGACTGTGGGACAGCTTGCCAAGTTCAAGCGCCGCTTCGATTTCACCCCCAAAGCGTCGTCTTCTTCCTCCAATCCCCCCACCTCCGGTTCATCATAGCACTAGAGGTAAACACGAGTTGGAGACTCTCACGGCCTTCCTCAGAAGCAATACTCTTGTAACAACCAAGAGAGGAATTCATTTTCTGTTTTTTTCTGCTGTTACAGGACTACTTTCTACTGGATTTGCTGCCTGCGCCCCCACACACACACAAATCAAGTTACTAAGAGGAGAAGAAGCACCGCCATGTAGTAAGGAATAGAGTGAGAAAGAAAAAGACACATTTGTGAATGTGGAGCCTTCTAGAATGCAGGATTTGGACACTTTTTCTTCAGGGAAACATCACCATGTGGTGAGGAATAGAGTGAGCAAGAAGAAGAAGACATGGCTGTGAATTAAGAGCTTCCTGAATGCAGGATTTGGACAATTTTTCTTCAGGAAATATCACCATGTAGGAAGGAATAGAGTGAGGAAGAAGAAGAAGAAGACATGGATGTGAATGTGGAGCCTTCCAGAATGTGGGATTTGGTCAGTTTCTTTTCAGGAAACACCATCATGTAGGAAGGAATAGAGTGACCAAGAAGACATGGATGTGAATGTGGACCTTCCAGAATATGGGATTTGGATAGTGCTTTTCTTCTTGTCTTGATGGTTTTTGGATCTGTAACTTGCTTGTAGTACAAAAAGGGAAGGAACACAAGTGGTGTCTTTGATCCATTGTCCACAATTGAGGTTTGAGGTTTTGCCTTGATCTGAATGCTGAAGCTTTTTATGGAGATTGAAATGTCTACCCTGAGTGGCAAGATGTGAGAGCTTGCAGGATATGTAATGAGATAGGTTGCTGTGCATGGGTTTCAAGGAAAGTTGATGAAATTGTCATAGAGAATTCAGGAATAATGAACAAACTGTGAGGGAAGGTATGATTTTCATGAACATCTACAACTAACACAAGAATAGAAATGACAAAGTGGAAGTAGAGATGAATCAGTTCTAGTGTACACCTGTTTGGTGCATGTGTGTGTCATGGTTTCAGTGTACACCTGCTTGGTGCATCTGTGCATGAAACATCAAAGCTTGATTTGTTGGCAGCTGAAATAATTTAAGGAGAAGATGGGAGGCCAGCAGGCAGGTCTCTTGTTGAGATGAAAAATTGTTAATTCTTTCTGCTGTGCATTTGTTGTCAAATTACTACAAGTGCTCATGCATTGGTAAACATGTTGATTTCAATTTGCATCAGAAACATTTGTGAGAGGAAGCGGTGCTAGTGCAGTAATGTTTGTACTAACAGATCCTTAAGTTGGGTGGGTTGGATCCCTCACCCCAACATCCCTGTTAGCCTAAAGTTATCTAGACACATTGCAACATGAATGTGGACATTGTCATTTTCCCATCTCTGAATTCTGCAGCATAAACATCTTGGCAGCTGCAAAAAAGCAAACAGAAGTTTTTGTCAGAATTGTGACTGCATTCCACTCAAATTTTTGTTGACTGTAATTCCTTGAAGGGATGGGGCTGTACAACCATGCAGACTAAGTGATGAGAGCTCCATTAGAGCTTAATAAGTAAGGCTTGGTTGCAATTGTACAACCTATTATCACATCATAGGCTACTTCTATCAACCTGAAATTAGGATTATATTGTCCCAGTGAAAGGACATAATTTGCATTGTGAAACTACTTATGGAAGGCAAATCCAGACAAAAATGACCTTTCTTGGCTTTATTCTTACCTACACTAGGAATTGGAAGTAAGCTCCTTGGTGAGATGGATTTGCTCTACAACACTCAAAATGACAGAAGTTATGGAATCCCATATGGAGTTGTACAGAATAGTGTCATGAGGGACTGAAGGACCTCTGGTGCCAATTGACATCACAAATTGAATGTCATAAAATGCTCCCAGTGTCTACTTTGGTTGCTGCCATCAAGTGCTCAAGAGCTGGCATGTGGGTGCAATTGATGGTTTGGGTGTTGGGGAAGATGGGGGATATGAGGTCTATGTGAAGGGGAGAGAGAAGAGGGACAACTGGGTGAGCAGATGAAAGATCTGCTGCATCCCCATGAGTGTCAAACTGCCAGATCCTCCAGTATACTTCACATCCCTGTGGCTGTAGCAATGCCAAAATCTATCCTTGAAAAGCCTCTGTCCAGGTGCAACAGCAAGTCTCAGTGGAGCTCAAGTATGTTGTCAAAGAGTTATGACAACTTGTGTGCTTATCAGTACCTATGCTACTGTGGATTCTAGTGTTGAAGTTACTGCAATTCTGAGATCTATTAGTGAGGTCATTGCACAGGATTGCAAGTGCAGACACAGGTTGCACAGCTCTTATGCCATAAGGAGTGGGAACTGAAAAGAATGAGGAAGAGGATGTAGGAAAAACAACCTGCAGATGAAATTCCTATATGACCATACACATCCCAGTGTGCACATTTCATGCAATAATGCATGCTTTTGTTGGTCCACTGGCTCATCTGCTCACCTTGAGCTCTCCTGTTGCCTGCAGCTGCTCCATTTAGCCCGCCAGCCATAGCTAACCCTCTATCAATTCTATCTTCCATCCTCTTGCTGTTTTTCTGCTCAACTGAGACTTGAAAACGGATCTAAAAACCTCTTTCAAAAGCTCCATCACAAAGCAGCGAGAAGGTTGAATCACTGCAACAAGAAGACTAGGAAAGGATTCAAGGTTCAGGGGTTTAGAGGCTTAGGGTTTAAGGAGGGTTTTGAGAGCTTTCCTCTAGAGCTGGAATTGATGAAGGTGCACCGAAGACAACTTTCTCCAGATTAAGAGCTTGAAAGTGAGACCTTGGTGGATGATGCATATCTTCTTGGACGATTTATCGTCAATTCTAATCATCCATTCTGACAGTTTTCATTCATGAGGAGACTCCTTGGAAGTTGGTAATCTGGAAAGAAACCCTGCAAGGAACGAAAGAAAAAGCTTCCTGCGCAATGGAGCTTCCTTTCAGTTTTCTTCTGTTATTCTGCTGCTGCCTCCGTGTTCGGTTTTGTTGGATTTGCGGCGCTCGTCAATCGGGGTGCCTGCGTGCGTGTGAGAGAAGAAGCTAGCCTGGAGGTAGGTCAAATGCGACGCACAAATGCTCTTTTTCTTTGGTTTTTTTGTGTTTTGTTGTGATAAGGTAGAAAATCTAAGAAGCGGAAAGTCGGGATATGGGTGACTGTCAGTCTTATTCTTGACTTGCTGCTGCTGCTGTGGAGTTGTTTAAGTTGGAGGAGGAGGAGGAAATCATGCCTGCCATTGTCATGGAAGACGAAGTGGAGCCAATTCTGGCGGAGAATCCTCAGAGGTTCTGCATGTTCCCTATAAAATACCCAGCAGTATGGGAAATGTACAAAAAGGCGGAGGCCAGCTTTTGGACAGGTATGCCATTTCCCTCTCTACTCCAGAAGCATGTGTAGTAACGCATCCCAGTACTTGGGAATCAGGAGAGGGGATGGAAGAATAGTAGTAGAGAAAGGAGAGAATTTGCAGGTTGTCAGGGTTTAGGGTTTAAGTTGCTTCACAGTACATTCATGTTGAGCTTCAATGTAAACTCCAACAATTTTTTTGAACTGAGAATTTGTTTCCTTCTGGAGTATCTGGCTTTCAGGCCCACACATCTCAGTAACTGGGAATCAGTAGCGGGGATGGAATAGTAGTAGGAGAGAGAGAGAAATGAGAGAGTCTGCAGGTTGTTAGGGTTTAGGGTTTAAGTTGCTTTACAGTACCTACATGCTGAGCTTCAATGCAACTCCATCAAATCTTTTGAACTGAGAATTTTTCTTCCTTCTGGAGTTTCTGGCTTTCAGGCTCACAAATCTCAGTACTTGGGAATCAGGAGAGGATGGAAGAATAGTAGTAGGAGTGTGAGAGAAATGAGAGAGTTTGCAGGCTGTTAGGGTTAGGGTTTAAGTTGCTTCAGAGTACATACATGCTCTGAGCTTCAATGCAAACTCCAATAATTTTTTTGAACTGAGAATTTGCTTTCTTTTGGAGTATCTGGGCTTTCAGGCTTCCAGAGTTTTTTTATGCTTGAAATGCTTCCACTTGGGAATAACTGGGTTCTGAAGATTTTTTGTTGTGCTTTGATGTATACTGCTCATTTTAGCTTTGTTTCCTCTTAATTCTTTCACCTGGCTGTCTTGGCCATTAGCAATTGAATGAGAAATTGTTGTGAATGCAGCTGAGGAGGTTGATCTGTCACAAGACCAGAAGCATTGGGAGAAGTTGGAGCCTGATGAGAGACACTTCATCAGCCATGTGTTAGCCTTCTTTGCAGCATCTGATGGGATTGTGCTTGAAAATTTGGCAGTTCGGTTTATGAAAGAGATCCAGATTCCTGAGGTGTTCTTACATTCTTCTCTTCATCAGTAGAGAGAGAGAGGAGGATATACTTGAATTACTAGAGCATATTTTGCTCAAACAAAGATAGTTCCTGAGGAATAGTGTTTTGGTGATTGTCTGTCTTTGCATCCATCACTTGCTGATACAAAATTTGTGAAGAGAAATGCTGACTCCTCTCCATTGAAATGTCTGCAGGCTCGTGCTTTCTATGGGTTTCAGATTGCTATTGAGAACATCCACTCAGGTGACTTTATAGTTCACCCTGTGATAACAGGTTTCTTCTAAGTAGGCATGTCCTGAAGCTGTCGAATGTAATCATCATTTTGTATCATATCTCAATTTGGGTGACAAGCCTTGATGTTCATGCTTGACTCTGGTTCTTGGCTTTGTATTGACAGAGATGTACAGCCTTTTGCTGGAGAGTTATATCAAGGACCATAAGGAGAAAGCAAGGCTGTTTAATGCCATTGAGACCATCCCTTGTGTAACCAAAAAGGCACAATGGGCATTACGTTGGATTGATGGTGCTGAAAGTTTTGCAGAGAGGATCCTAGCCTTTGCGTGTGTGGAGGGCATATTCTTTTCTGGAAGGTACAGCTAAATTCATTTATCATCATTGTCTTAACATTTCTGGTTTTTATGTGTCCAAGCAAGCAAGCTTTGACATTTTGCCATCCTCATGCAGTGGCTAACTTCTTCATTTGCTTTGTTTTCAGCTTCTGTGCAATCTTCTGGTTGAAGAAGAGGGGTTTAATGCCTGGATTGACCTTCTCCAATGAACTCATTTCAAGAGATGAGGGCCTGCATTGTGACTTTGCTTGTCTCCTTTATTTGTAAGTCAGTTCAATCAATTGTGGACAATGCCATGTTGTGTTCTTTACTGCAGCCTTACAGTTGTGTCTCCTTCTTGTATATGCTTCTTTGACTTCTTACCACTGTACCTCGCTTTTCAGGTGTATAGTCTCTGATGTGTGCATAGGGGATTACGGTCCAAAGATGTCTCCTTATGGTCGATGCTTCATTTGCTTACTATTTCTGTTTTCCAGTATATAGATAGCGCTACTGCTTGGTTAGAAATGCACATGGAGTTTATGGTCAGGAGACTGCACATGCTCCTGCCCATGTAAAACGTATTTTGCAGTAGGTGGAATGTTTTAGCTAGAATTTGGCATTGATTTTTCTTGTTCTTTGCAGGTTGTTGAAGAACAAGCTGTCTGAGGAGAGAGTGCAAGAAATTGTATGTGATGCTGTGGAGATAGAGAGGGAGTTTGTATGTGAGGCTCTCTCTTGTGATCTGGTGGGCATGAACAAAGTCTTAATGAGTCAGTACATTGAGTTCGTAGCTGACCGCTTGTTGGTAAGTACATGTGATTCTCACTTTTTTTTATTGGTCCTTGCTTGCATTTTAGAGATATGTACATCAATTCCAGAGAAGACCTTGTCGTGTTGTATTGGCACATCTTTCAATCATGTAGTTTTGTGGGGTTCCATGAATTACCCATCGTTGCAGGTTTCTTTGGGATATGTCAAGAAGTACAAAGTACAAAATCCTTTTGACTGGATGGAGCTCATCTCATTACAGTGAGCTTTCTAAACCCTGCTGTGTGCTTATCATGCACTATAGCCTTCAGCTTGCCCCATCGGGAAACAAATGTCCATAGTTAAAGCATTGCATTTTAGGCTGCTTGGATGCTACTTCATGATATCCTCTTGTTGCTAAGAGATGCAAGAAGGATCTCACAGATATCTCTGCAGTCCCAGAACAATGATAAGGACTGTTTGTGCTGCTGGCAGAGGGAAGACCAACTTCTTTGAGAAGAGAGTGGGGGAGTACCAGAAGGCATCTATAATGTCAAGCCTGAATGGATCTGGGGACCATCATGTCTTTAGATTGGATGAAGACTTCTGAGTTTGCAATCTGACAAGATTGTTGCTGCCATAAACAAGAGGTGTTAATGGCAAGAAGAGGTGTCACATGGGGTGCAGCAACTGGGAAGTTGTAATTTAACCTAGGCTTGCTATACCATGACAGAGTCCAAGCTTGCCCTTGCTGATTGGCAACATTGCTTGCAAAGTGCTGGCACAATGCAGGCCTCGCCATTTGAGACTGCTCATGAGCAATCTGAATCTAAGCGTGGTGAATGGTCTCCACATTTTACTTTGCACTATTCTCATTGTGAGTATGGTGGACTATAATGGTATAGGACTTATTGGAGGATCATCCATAATGTTGCCCAGCCTTATTTTAGTTGGCTAACAAGGAGGCAACTAGAGATTTTGATGATTTACTTGTTGCCCAACAGCTTATTTTGGAGGATAGAAACTGTCACTACAAGTTCAGAACTTCAATGGAGCAATTTTACGTGACTCTGTGTCTTGAATTAGACCTTGTTGTATTGTTGGGATTGTACTCCTCTCTTCCAGTGCAATTGTTGTGTTTTTTTAAGCTGCATCTAGTATCTTTGTTATAGTCGTTTTCAGGTAGTTGGATGCCTGCATTTGTTCAGAGAAATCTCAAGAAGAGGAGGTGAGGGTGATGATGGCTTATATCATCTCCACCACATGGAGTACAGGTTCAGCAGGATTGCGTCTGTCATTACCTTTGAAGACAATGAATTAATGTCAGAAAAAAGCAGGGAGAAGGTTCATTAATAAGTCCTGCAAGATGCATTATCAGAAGTTTGCAGGATGTGTGTTCAGCAACCAAGTCATTTGCATCATGGAATTGCTTGCAGTCACCTACTGCTTGAGGGGAAGAATGATGGAACACAATCATGGGAAGCTTGGGAATTGCATGGAGTGACTCTCCAATCAGGAATGTGATGGGAGAATCTATGAATTGTATGATATACTAGAGAACTGGCAGGGTTTGACTGATTCTAGAATTCCTAGCTCACCTGTAGCCTCTCTTTGGCTTGCTAGGAGCCAGAGTTGGCCAAACGGTTCGGCTGATTCTTGAATTCCTAGTTCACCTGTAGCCTTACCTTGGCTTGCCAGGAGCCAGAATTGGCCAAACCCTACCACTCTGTGGCATTAATAAATGCTAGGTCTTGGTCTAATATGCTAGAAAACAGAACCTTACAAAATTGGCAAGGCCTGTAGATGAGGTCTACAGTGTCAGCACTGAGAATTAGTCAATTAAAAGGGAGAAAAAGACCTAACAGCTATTGTATTGATATTCATGTAATCTGGAAAAGCACCTTGGCATAACAAGCAAATAACCAAAAACATTCACCTGGAATTGATTTAAAGTTTGTTTGAAGTTACAAGGTGAAAAAGCTCCTTCACTTGGTTGTTATATGATGTGTAGTTGGAATGGACATCATGTGAGCTTCACATAAGCAAATTTAATTCCAATTTAGAGGTTTAGGGGATGACATAGAAAAACACTTTGATTTCCCCCAAATGTCTTCATTATAAAGATCAAGTCTTGGTCCATTCCACTCCATGCAGTTTGAAACTTGATCATAACACCTATGCTTGCCCACATTGTGCATTTTGGAAAAAGTGTTAATGATATGTACACATTAGTTGTTTTTCCAACAATTGCCGTTGGGAACATATTAGGTCCATATCAATAATCAGACCATGGTAAATATTGTGAACCAATGTTCCCTGAGCTCTAATGCCAGACACCCATTCACCTATCTTCTACTTACTTACCCACTTACTACCTTTTTATTCACCTACTCACCTATACATACATTCACTTACATACACCTTTGCAACCTAATGAAAAACAAATGCAAAAAAAACTTGCCAACATCATAGGTGCGAATGATGATGAAAAAATGTTAGGATTTAACATTAACCTAACGGTTTGTAAGCAATAATACCATCGTGGATGTGAATGAAGATTTTAAACTTAACTTAATATTGTATTTTATGGTTATTGGATGTAGGTTAAGTCCTTAATGGCTAGCTCGGGAGAAACTTAACATTAGAGTGCCTAACACCAAGTGTGATTGGAACATAACAAAGCACATAGTTTGCTGTGACATTTATTTTCTTTTAATATTGAATTTTTTTTTATGGATTGGGGATCTTGTCATTAATTTTCTGAAAATATTGTTGGGATGGGTGATTCCAATTATCATGGCCTTATACACACTACAACCATGCAAGTAGCCCAGCTTCAAGAAAGAGAGTGCTATCTAGAATATAGGCAAAGTTAAGGAAAAGGCTCTCAATCGTGTTAAACTCTAGCTAATGCTGAAATCATTTGTTGAAAAAAATCATTAATGCTGGACATTAACTCTAGCAAGGAAATTATCCTTTGTTTTAAAACTAAATGAGAAGATGGATATGAATTGGTTGGTGTTTTGATGGTAACTTGTGTATGATGCATGATGACAAGGATAAATGAACTGAACACCTTTGTCAATTTTACATGTCACACACGCCTTTGAATTTGGAAGCAGGTATAAAATGATAAATACTTATCAGTGGAAGTTTCTAACAAATTGTACGATCTCTTTTTTTCATATTAATTAATTGAGTTGCATCCAAAACTTGGTCACTTCCATAGAATTATACATTCAGATACATGCTGATAAGGATCAAACTTTGGATTCAGAAATAGGAATGAAAGGGCAAACAATTCCTGGTGGAAGTTTCCAACCACTTGTATGATACCTTGCTTACAAAGGATTCTGGGGTGGGGATGGGATGGGGGAGGTGGGGGAGCTTGGTCATTCCCATCTTTTAAGTCACTTTGTCAAGAGGGCATTAGCATCCTATGGATGGATAGGTGTGAATCATATGAGTTGAGAAAGTCATTATTTATATCATATTCTTAATCCAAACTTCTCCTTTTTGGTGAGGAACCCATATTTTTGGTGAGAGACAAATATTGTATCTGGAGAGTGAGGGTTGAAAACCTTATGAACAATTGGTTGCATCCTTCCATTCAAAGAGACCCATCACAATTGTAAAAAATTATCACATTGTTTTGACATTTAGAATTTATGTTCATAACTATATGTTTGGTCTGACTATTCCCAAGGATTAGTGTTGGGGAGCCAGGACTTGAACGCCTTTAAGTTGAAGGATATCATTTTTGGGGCGCAGAATATCGAACCAAAGGGGTTGTTTTCCTTCATGTCTGCCCAATTATGATCCTTGTTCATGTTGGACTATCCATTTCAAACTGTGTCTTATTAATATTCTCCACTTGTGTTTCATCTGAAGTTCCCAAATTGTTATGCGCTGTTATCTATGATATTCTTCACATGTTCCCAATGATGTTCCCAACTATCAACACTATTTATCCCATCTTCTTTGCAAAAAGTTTCTTGCTGTAAGCACTGATCTTTCTTCCCAACAATTAGTGTTGCAGAGAGAGGACTTGAAAATTTCTAAGTTGAAGGAACCAAAATCATATGTGTTCAATTAGAATCCTTGTTCCCATTAGACATAAATATGTTCCTCACAAAAGTTCCATATTCCAAGTTGTGTCCTGAATAATAATGTTCTCCAAATTGCTTCATCTAAAGTTCTCAAGGTGTTGCAAACCCTGTCATCTATGATGTTCCTCAAATGTTCCCAATGATATTCTCAAGTATTGAACAATAGTACATATTTATCCCATATTCCTTGTCGAAAGTTTCTCCTTCTTAACGTCTTATTTTCTGTGCCTACACTGCAGAAAACTTTCTATCTGACAAAATCAAACTCTCACAGCAAGGATTGCAGAAAATTTCCTAAAATTGTGTTCCATTTCTAACTCAACAAAGTCAAACTTGCACTTTGCTGTTTTCTTATAGGAGAAGGGTCTGTCAGGTCATGTATAAGAAGAATAAGTACCTTCCACAATCGTGGAAGGTACTCTGACAGGCTTGCCAGGACCTTCCTAACTTTGAAGGTCCTGGGCCTGATTGTTACCAGAATTAGTTGCCCGCCCAAGGTGGTCCTCCAGGAGCAGGGTCGAATGCTGGCAACATGCTTGTCTAAGGGCCTTACCGCATGTAATGACCCTGTCAGCTCCTACTCATCACACTAAGAAAAATTGATGGGCCCTTATAATAGCAGAGGGGGTGGGCATGGTGCGGGTGGGGGGTGGTTTTCATATGGGGCAGGTCCTCCCGCGGGAGGGTATGGCACACCCTCCCGCTGTACTGAGGGCCTGTGAGGCTATTACAAAATGCAAGAAGCCACACGGAAACTTAAGATGACTTCCAGTGTCACTAGGGAAGAAAAACCTGGATTTAAGGCGTCCTCCAACTGGTACAACTGCTGGGAAATTTCTGACAGGTCATCAGGTATTACCCAAGGAAACAAACTTGCAAAGCCAGCAGAAGCAATTTGAGCAACCATTTCAATAGACCCCAAATTCCAATTACCAGGTAAAACCGGACAACATTTACATTTTACGCATTCAAATAGATTCAGCTTGTGCCAAGCATATTGTCAGATGCACAGGGATTTCAGTTAAATCCACTGGCAATCGCACCTTTTGTACTGCACATGTGGAGTTTGTACACACAACATCATCTCTCAAATCTGTTTCTCTTTGGATGAATTTGGAGGCTTGATCATTGGCATGCATATTTCACAGAGTTTAAGTTCCTGAAACCAAGTTTATATAGGTCCTTTCCTGTGCAGTACTGATCTCTCGTGATCAGAACTTCTTCATCTCATGTGTAGTGTTGCTTTTCATGATCTATGCACTTGGATATACTAAGCAGGCTCTTATTGCATTACAAAAAAATTAACACAGAAGATGCAGAGTTCGTTCACCCAGCTGTTGTCACTCGATAGTCATCAATTTTTTTTGTAAGAACTTGCAACTATATTAGAGTAGCAAGCATGGTGAGCAGCACAAGAGACGATCCAGTGCCAACTTTGGCACACATGACTAGTCCAATTCAAGGCAGCTGCCCAGTATTGGCACCAGAAGATGATGATCCCGGGACGTATCATGATCAGTTGACTGACTACCAAGCTTCAAGTCCCGCCCTGCATGACTACCTACAACGTGATCCAGTGATGAATCAGGCGCCTGGAGTCAACCAAGCAGCTTCAAGTGGACCCGCTGATCATGGCTACCCACCACCAGTACAGCTGATGTATCAGCTGCCTGGCAACCAAGCTTCAGCTCCCGTCCTTGGCTACCCTGCACCACCAGTACTAGATCAGAATATTGCTATGTATCAAGGCTATCAAGCAGCTTCATTCCAGCAGATCCCACTACAGGTTTCCTCTCTAATTCCTCAAAATCTGTATGGAACTCCAGATCAGCCATATGATCTGCAGGTCTATAATACTTACCACCCTGCAACTCCAATGATGCAGCAGCAGGCGGTGGTGGTCACGGGGCCTCAGTACTGCTTGCCTCATGAGACCACTTTTGCAATCTCCAAGAAGGTGATCTCATTCAGTGGTGGGGACTGGACAATCACCGATGCTGCTAGTGGCCGAAAAGTCTTCAAAGTGGATGGCAGGCTGTTCAGTGTCCGTGCCACAAAACACCTTCGTGATACTGCTGGTCACCAAATTCTTCGGACGCAAAAGAAGGTGAACAAAACCATAACGTATATACATGATGTTATTGTAGACCTGCAAAATTTGCTGCTAGAGTAATGAATAATATGCACAACTAATTTACCCAGTGACATTGAAAGAGACTGTGCTTTATTTTCTCACCAAAAAAGCCGCAGCTCATGACACTTGTGTGAGATAAACTTTGTGGTTTCATCCATTCCAATATACAATATGTGGTCTTTATCGTGGATGCATATATTACATCAAAATGGCAATTTGACATTAGGTAATTATTGCACATGCTAATTTCCAGATCAGATCCCAGATCATCTTCTTCTTGCAACTGAACCTGTAGAACTAGCTACTTCAATGGTCTAAAATTTGAAAAACTGTTGAAGATTGCAGGTTTCCAAGAGCAAATCTTAGCTCTTAAAAGGTTCTCATCTAGTTCAATGCTACTTCACAAGTTTAAAAGAACTTAAGTATTACAATTTAAGTATTCACAGCCAGGTCCTTGACATATGAAATATGTTCTGATCAGCAGATGATCATGTCTCTCTCTCACCACTAATTTTGCTAGAAGTTTGCTTAAAGAAATTGCTCTCCACTAAAGTCTATAATCTTCAAGTAAATGACCTTTTTTTGCTTTTGTTTTAGTGAATTGAACAAATGCTTCAAGCTTTGTACTAGGTCAAAACAAATCACACCCAACTTCTGATTCATCAAGACACTGTAAGTCTTAACATGATGGACTTGATTCTGTGTCTTGTATGTGTGTGGTTTTTTTGGGGGCTATGGAAAACAGTTCTTCACGATACATGAAGGGTGGCTTGTGTATGGTAACAACAGCCAACTAATCTGCACAGTGAAAAGAACAACTCCTTCAAGAATTGCTCCTGAGTTGATACCTTCCATGGATGTTTTCCTGGCTTCCAATACTACTGAGGTAGTCCCAGATTTCCAATTGAAGGGCAGTTTCTTTGAAAGAAGTCTCACACTTTTGCGTAGAGGACAAGTCCTTGCACAGGTATGTACAAGACCCAAAATGCCCTAACTAGCCATAATTTTGTTATTGTGTGCACAATTTTCTTTCTTTTTTAAAGTGTTGAACTCATTTCTTTTGAAACCCATTCGCTTTTAAATGTATTAGCCTTTTGCCATCAGCAGAACCTGGCTGACCTGTAGAGCAGTGCACCATGTCCAGTGTGGTTTTATTCAAATTTGTGAGGTAGGTGGGTTGACTTTCATCCACGAGAGGACTTAGCCAAATTTGGCTACAGGTCAGAGATGAAAGTAGAAAAGTTTAGGAATCGTGCCATATTTTGGCAACATGCTACAACCTATTGTCTAAATATGACGACTTTAAAGCTTTTTTTCTTCATACCTGATGTGGTGGTAGTGGGCCATTTTATCAAAGAAAGAAATGCATTTGTACTTGTTGCTGGGACCTTTTCTTTGTCACCAACTTGCAAAATTTCATCCAAAAAAATTCACTTACTGGGTTTAATCAACAGCCATCATTTGTCTTGACTGGTACTCGGGTACATGGTTTTTTTTTCTAATTTTATGAGATAGACTCACATGTTGGAGAGTGTGAGTCGGGGTCTGAATAATGTCTATTATCTGATGTGATCGGCACTCTATGGGGAGAATGCCATCCGAGGTTTGACCAATGGCCATTATCTGATTGATGTTAGTGGCATTCTATGTACTGTGACTGAGGAGAATGTGAGTCACAATGAATAATGCTTATCAGCTAGAGTGTGACAATGTTAGGAACTTTGTAGACTATTTGTTAGACCTCACAGGAATAATTCTGTGTGCAAGGTTGCATGCATTGCAAAGAGCATTGACTCGAGGAAGCTTAGGGTAAAGAGTGGAACCTATCCTGGGTGACAATTAGGCCTACATGTAGTGATAGTTTCTACTTTGTGCCCACTGTTACTATGGAATTTTTTTAATTTCAGAATATTGAAGTCCCAGTGGATACATGAGGAGTACTTAAAGAGGGAGAAGATAAACTAACTTAGGCAGAATTGTATTAATGTGATCTATTGTCGTTTATGTTCCAGGTGATGCGACGATTTACATCCAAGAATCTACGTTTTGGGAATGAATCTTTTGGTGTAACTGTGTTCCCGGGTGGTGATCATGCATTTGTGCTTGCTCTTATTGTCATTATGGATTCAGTGTACTTGCACAGCCATCACCATGGTAACAATCAACAACTATCCACAGCTAAAGTGACTAAGAACCTCTTCCCCATGGGTGGTGGCACCACCTTTTTTTGACAAAGGGCCACTATTGGTCAGTGTTATTAGCTTGCCTGTATGAAAATCATGAATCACTTGGATCATTTGAATTGTTGTGTATACGTATCATGTTTATGTAGTGTGAGATTGAGGGAGTTTTACACTTAGAATTGTCCACAAGTTTGCATATTCATTTCCCTTCTATTTGATTTTAAAGTTTTATGTTTTTTCCAGAAGTGATACAATCAGGTTTTTGTCTAGGTGGTGATCATGAGCTGAAAATAGTCTTCAAGATTAGCAATTGAAAAACGTTTGAGAAGGCTAAATTAATGAAAATGTTGAGGCCTTGCCATGAAGCATTCTGAGCTTTAAAACTAATTTTTTAATAACTAATATAAATTTGCTGATATAGAAGACAAATAACACAAAGTTATATGATATGACTTAAATCACTATTAAGGTTATTGCTACTTTTCTTCTTTTGTGATCATGGAAGTGACATTTATAAGTTTGTGTCAAAAATCAACGCAACTTCCCAATTGTTTACCCTTAGGATTTAGGACATTTGGGGTTTTAACACATTTGCATGATCAATTTTATACATGACTAGTGTGGCATGTGCCATTGGCCCAAGGGTGAACGAGATTATTTAATTGCTCCAAATGTAAAACAAGATTTTCAGGATGAAACCCAATTGTGGGAATTTTATTTTTAATTAAAATGTTCTGACAAAAATATTCAATATCTCCAACAACTTAAATACAAATTTATCACCTCCATTAAATTGTAGTCATCAAATGTTTTCCAATATTATAAAAAGTGGGCTGAAATTTGACAAAAAACTATTTAGATTTAATTTTATTGAATTTTCTTTGAGAAAATTGCTCAATATTCAGTAGCTCTTGTACCATAAGACTAAACACTGGCAAACCATCTCAATGTAACCTTATTCATCAAGGACTTTCCAACAGTACCCGAAAGCATGAGGGGGGTGTTGTGGCTTGCGAAATTTCAACATGACCCACAAAACAAACAATTATCTTCCTTAATAGATAAATCCCTTTGTATTTGGGTTGGTTTTTATGGGTCATGTTTAGCAAGATTTTGATTTCTAAGATTGAATTCAACTCAAAACAACTTGCAAGGTTATCATTAAGCTTTTGCCTTGCTTTGAAAAATTATGGTTATGATACTTATTTTGTTGTACATTATTAATTATTGAAAATTAAATAAGTTTCAAGATAATTTTTTTTTTTTCCCACCCAATATCACCCAACAAAATACATCAACTTCCAAAATCATTTCTTCTTTGTTGATCTAAATGTCATAGACAAACCAACAACATCATCTATCTTTGGTATTTAAAAATGATTTTGATCAAGCTTTGATTTAACAATGTGAATATACTAGTTAATATTGAATTTTCATAACTTAAAATTATGCAACAATAATTAAGATGTTATTATCATTATTAACCATGCATATATATGTTAATTAATATGAAAGAGGACAACAAGAAGACAAATCTAATATGTTATTGATCTATTATAACATAATTTATTTGATCATTGATAGTTTCAAATAGTCAAAATCAACAATACATCTTATATGAATTGAAAGTTACCAAAGTTGATTGATGTAACAGCATGAGAATAAAAATAAGTGAAAAAATAAATTGACCTTTCATAAGAAAGGCCCCCCTAAAGAATGAAACAGGCTAATCAAGTATATTATGTGCAAATAAAAACTACTAAGAAGGAAGTTACATGTAGATACAAATAATACAACATTTATTTGTATAGAAAAATATATATCAAGTGTTGAAGCAACTCGAATTATGCATTGTATTTGAGGTGATATTTATATTCATCACACCCAAACTTTGTGTGAATGTTTGCCCTTTTCTAACCCATGAACCACAAATTGGAAAATATATAATGAAGAAAGTTTTATATGTCTTGAATGTGGCCAATCACTAGTGCTAGCCAAAAACAATTTGTTTTTTTGGGAAACCTATACTATTTGGGCACAAGTTTAAATGAGCAAATCCATTTTCACATCACTATCACCTATTTAAAAATCAATTTATAAATATTTTATTGTTTTTTAAAAAAATGGTTACAAATATTTTAAAATAGCATTTAATTTTTTTAATTCTTCATATTGATTTGAAATTTATTCACATGTTCCTATGATACATTATGAATGTTTATTAAATAAATAAGTCTACAAATTTCAACATCTATTTACATAATAAAAATTTTAAATTAAAATATGAAACAATGGTTACAGTTATTTTAGTAAAATATTAGCATGATTTCTCCCCTCAAGACTTTTGGACTCTTGAGATGAACTTTCATTTTGGGAGTTGGGAATTCTTGAAAATCTTGAAATGTCTCAAATTTTTTGGACAAAAATGTAAGAGTAAACCTTGCCCAAATCAAGAATTTTTTTATCTTGTTGGAAAGATATCAAAACATAGATATCAAAAGTGAGCTTGCATTCTCCATTTGAAGTTGTGAGCTAAAAGTTATGGGTAATAAAAGGTTTGAAAGTCAAATTGTCAAATTAACAGTTTGACTATTGAGCATTAAAACCCAAGGAATAAAATTGAGATGACTTTCAATGGAAGAATGAAAAATGGTGGTGAAAAAATCTTATTAATTGTTACAATTTTGTAATTGGAATTTATATGAAAAAATTATGAACTTGCAAAGTTGTGAATCAAACAACTTGGGACAAAAAAATCATTTCAATGTAATTTTCATGGTGAAGTCCAAAGTATATCATAAAGAGGAGGGTGGTGGCGTCCTCCCAAGTCTAGGACATGTGAAAATAATGAATTCAAGCGAAGTTTATGATTCAAGTTGGTTCCATTTTTATTAATCACTTCCATTGTTTGATTTGTGTAAATGATTTGTTCATGAAGTGTGAACATGTGACTTTGTCTTTATTCCCATCACGAAGCTCTTGAACTTTTTTTTTCCTTACTACCCAAGATTAAAGAACAATGTGCTTTAAATGTATTTTTTTATTCTTAGAATCTTTTTATTGTTGCCATTTGAAGGTTCATTTCCCAAGCCTAGCAAAAAAATCAAAAGTACATCATTAGTTCATTCATGGTTCATTATGTCACCATCAACAACCATGACCAACATAATTTATAGTTTAATCATAGTTCCATCATAGTTCACTCATTGTTCATTCATATAATTTATTTTTAATTCACTTTTGATTATTTTTAGTTCATTTTTAGTTCATTTATAATTGACTTTGGTTCATTCATAATTCATTTATGTCATAAAGGTTTTCAAATAGGTTCCTTACACAATGGGCATATGGGCATATGGAAGTCTTCATGAAAACTTTTTTGAATTAGGTCCCCAAAGGGTTATAAACAAAAGTAAACATTAGTTTGAAATATAATTTTGTATCATAACCTTGTTTAATTTCATATTTAGGTTTCATATGTTATCAAAATAAAATTTTGTTTGAACTTTTATTTGCATACTTTGTGTTTTTTTTATAAAAATTTCATCTTTTACATTCAAAATTGGATTTAAGCTTGTTTTTGCCATAATTTGTTTTGATTTTTTTGTCTTTGTGTACTTTGGAAATCCTTGTCTTTGTAGTTTTTATGTTCATGGCATAAGTTGACAATAAATTGTTAAAAAACATTAGAGATGTGTAAAGACTTTGAAAACCAATAAAACCTTCACTACCAAAAAACACGGTTTTTTCAAAGGCCAATTTTATTGAAACATCTACATTGACCAAAAGGTATGTTCATTTTGACTAAAAGTTGAAGCATGAAAAACACATGTTACATTTTATCAGTACATTTGACTAAAGTGACCTTTTTGACCAAGTGTTAAACAAAAGATCTAGTCAAAATGGACAAATGTCCATCAAAATGGCCATGGCTTAATCAAATTGACCATATTGAATGGGTAGGGTTTAATCAAAATTGACCATCCTAATTAGACTTTTAGTCAAATTGACCATTATGATTTGATATTTAGTCAAATGCACCATACTCATTTGATGACTTAGCCTACTGCTTAAGCCTAAGGTACCTACCTAACCTAACATAACTTGTAGGTTAAATTAGGTTTAGACTACCTATCTAGCCTAACATAATTAATGAATTAGTAGGTTATTTGTTAAGTAATAACCTAACTAATAGCCTACCCTAATCAAAAAGACCAACCAGAAAAACCCAATCAAAATGGTCATGTCCAATTCAATTTGTCAAAAATGGCACTTTGGTCAAATTGGACATGGGGGCAAAAAAACCATAAAGGGGGTTTCTTTTACTAAAATTTCCGATCAAAAAAGTTAGAATTTTTTGTAGTGCTTATTATTTTTTAAATGTGTGACTAATATCGTTGAAGTAAAGTGAACAAGTATTTTCATTAAAACAACTTTTAAATACATTTATACAAATCCAAAAAAATTATGAAACTTAAAAGACTTTTTGTGAAATGAACCCCATTTTGTTGCCATTTCATGGAGCCTCTAAACATCAACCTCTTCATTTCTACTCAAATCTAAATGTGCATTTTTCAAGTATACCAAAATGTTAAAAATCCATAACTCAAAAGTTTGTGATTTACAAAGGCGAATTGAAACCTTTTTCTTATATCTTCCACATATATATACATATGATATGTATTTGTGCATATTGCACATGATTAAAAAAATGAAAACATTCCTTTGCATATATATATTCAAAAAACATTATTGGCACAAATTACCAAATGTGAACTAATTTAGGTCAAGATTTAGGAGAAAAACATGAACATAATATGGAAATGTTCTTGTGAATTCATGTGAATGCAGAAAACATGTATATTTTGAACTAGGTAAACCCCATTCCAAAGGGCATGAAATTAATCAAAGATTCAAAGATTAGAAACAAGGAAAAAAATTTCATTGTTTGCACATGAAAAGCAAAAGCCTAATTTAATCTTCACAAAATGGGTGTTTTTGACATTGTACAAAAATAAGCTAGAATTGGATGAAGAACTATACATGTTCACCATGTCATTGTTTGCATCATATTCATTCATTGCTACAAAAGGTAACCTAATTTCTATATATGATTTACAACAAATTGGCCACATTGATTTTAACAATTATGAAACTAAAATTCATAAACATGCGAATTGCAAGATTCAATTTTTTGTAAAAATGTCAAATTGTAAGATCCAACATGTCAAATATAGACATGTTGAATTGTAACCTCCAAGTGTTCATAAACATGTTGAATTGTATTAAACTACATGTCAAATTGTAAGTTCCAAAGTTCATTAAAATGTTGAATTGTTAGATCTAACATTCATAAACATGTCTAATTTGTCAACTCTAGGGTTTGTATCATCATGTCAAGTTGCAAGAAATCCTTACATCTCATTAAACCACATTCCAAGCTAAAGATGGTTATTGAAAAATAGGAAGAATTTCACATGGAATTTAAGTAGTAAAAAAACACTATTGTATTGTAAGCTCCAAAGAGTTCATAAACATTGTGGGATTGCAAGTGCAGATCTAGAATTTGTATCTCATTCTAAATTGCATACCAAGCTCATGATTGTTATTGGAAAATGGGAAGAAAATTTCAAAGGGAAAAGGTAACAAAAACATATAACTATGAAATTATAAATCTTAGAGAGTTCAAGAACATATTGAATTGTATTAAGTTACAATGTTCATAAACATTGTCAATTGTAAAGGATCTAGAGTCTATCTTTCACTAGATTGCATACTAAACCTAATTATAATTATTAAGAAGTAGGAAGTATTTCACACGAAAAAGTAGCAAAAACATGTCAAATTACAAGTTCTAAAGTTCAAAAACATTTCAAATTAGAAGCTACAAAATTCATAAACATGTCAAATTTGTAAGCTTTATAATTGTTGGTAAAGACTTTGAATTATAAAATGATCCAAGGTTCATAAATTGCACATCGAATTGCAAGATTAATAGTAGTTCATAAACATCATCAAATTGTAAGAAATATTCCAAAGGCTTTTATGTTTCATTAAACTACAAAATTCCAAGCTAAGGACGACTACTGAAAAATTATAGGGAGAATTTCACATGGAAAACTAACAAAGTTTTTGATGTGATTAAAGCTGGTCTAAAAATACAAATTCAAATAAACAAGCAAGAGATGAACATAGTTTATCCATTTGAAAAGTTTTGATTGTTAATTGTGTAAAATGTCGATTAATAGTTCCAAGAATGCTCTTGCAATAGATCTTTGCTATTTTGTAAAACCATGAACATGTGAGGTGATTTTGTTTTTAGTATGAGAAAAAGGCATGGAAACAATGTGTTTTTTTTTGCAAATTTGCTAAGTAGTTGGGTTACCTATCATCAAGACTTAGCCACATTTGGCTAAGCAAGTCAAAGAAGAAAGTAGGAAAGTTTAGGAACCATGTTATATTTTAAGGACATGTTACAAGCAATGTCAAGTTTTTTTCCTCATAATGTGGCGACAATGGGCGATTTTTTTCTCGTAAAACCTACCCTAAATTTCTCAGGTGTATTTGGAAGGCATTTTACATTGTGTAATTTCCAAATGCATACTAAGTTGTGCCCAATCAATGATGAAACCCTGCCAATCATAAATAAATCAAAGCACCCAAAAAAGAGAGGGAATATAAAGAAAAAAAAGGACCCACATCCTAAAAGACAAAAACAAAACCACCAATAGAGGGGAAACCACTAGGGAACATCAAGTTCCTAAACCCCCTCCTATCATGAAAAACATATATCAAATAATGAAAGGGAAGGACCCCTTAAAATTACACTTAGTTTAGAAAAACCCTCACCTACTACAACAACACATTTCAAAATAAAAACCACCTAGCATGTTATAACACCATTAACATCCTTTACCTATAAAATGTGCATAAATTTGAGAAAGGAAGGCCTCTAGTTCTTTTGCTCCCCACACCATGTTTGCACATTGATGTAAAAACCCACAAACTTGCTAATGTAGACATCCAAAAACCTCTATAGTTAAAAGGAAAAACATGTCCACTAAGAACTAATTGTGATAAAGACCATCCTTCCCTTGAACCACGATTATTGTTGCAACCCCACAAAAAAAATACCGCACAACACTAAATGAATTCGAGTGGGGTTGGTAACGACAACATTTACCAATGTGCAAACACCATCAATTAATAATAGAATGTCAATTCACCAACGTAAAGACTATAGGATAGGGGGCGAGAAGATAGAACACAAAAAATCACAAGAAAAAAAGGTTAAAAAGAAGGTTTAAATTTAATTTTCAAACAAGGAATAAAACAATATTATGTGATTCAAAAACAAAAACACAAGATCTAAGAGTAAAAACATAAGAGCCACATGAAAAATGTGAAGATATATCTTTATTATGTTAACGTATGCAAACATGAGCATGAAAAAAACTTGATAAGACTATGGTGCAAAATTGTGCCTAAGACTGATGTTGAATAGACTAAAATAAATGAGAGGTCTTACTCCTATTTATACACCTTTGGGGACCTAGCTTAAAAAAACTTCAAAGGAGGCTTTTATGTGTGCATCAAGTAAAGAAACTTATTGAGAACCTTCTTAACTAGCAGTCGACTATGAATTAATTGAAATTTAATCAAAAGTTAACTAAGAATCAACAAAGAGTTAATTAGACTTAATTATGACTTAACTAAAAGTTAATTAAAATTTAACTATGAGTTAATTAAAAATTAACAAGGATTTAATTAAAAGTTAATTAAAAGGTAACTCATAATTAACAAAAAATTAATTAAGATTTAATTGGGATTTAATTAGGAATTAATTTGGACTTAACCAAGAGATAATTCAAATTTAAGTAAAAGTTAACTAAGACTTAGCTACGAGTTGTGAATGAACAAACAATATGAATGAATTCCATCTATTCGAAGATGGTGTCTAATGTTCACATCCATCATAATCAACTTCGAATTAAGTTCAAGTTAATTTTTAATTGAATTCTAATTAACTCCCAATAGACTTTGAATCAAGTTCAAATTAAATTTTAATTAATTCATAGTTGACTTTTAGTTAAAAAGGTTCTCAAGAAGTTTTTTTATTTGATGCACAAAAAACTTCCTTGAACTAGGTCCCCAAAGGGATATAAATAGAAATAGAACCCCTCATTTTTTTCAATTTGTTTAACATTAGTTTCAAGCACAATTTTGCACCATAGCCTTGTCATGTTCTTTTCATGTTTTTGTTTGCATATGTTAGCACAACAAAAATCCGTTTTTCTATTGTTTTACATATCTTGTGTTTTTGTTTTTAATTCGCGTGGTCTTATTTTTGAATCATGTAATCTTGTCTTATTCTTTGTTTGAAAGTTAGATTTAAAACTTTCCTTTAGCCTTTGTATTTATGGTTCTTCGTGTTTTTGACACCTTGAACACCATTTAATCACAATGGGCATCCAAAGTGACTTAAATACCATGGACCATAGTTTCACAACCTTCTTTAATTGTAACCCCGAATTAATATGGTGATAAATGAAAAAAAAACGCATCATGAAACTATAGGCATAAAGCCTTGTTTGCTAGTTGGTCGAACGCCTTTCCCACTATAACTAGATGGATGCCACCATAAGGTTTAACCAAAGCCAAAAAGATGCAAGCCCCAAGAACTTGAGCCATAGACCTAGGGATGTGGTTGGCGACCACATGGGAACATAATTAATGGAGTTGAATGAAATTACTTGTTGAATCTTCAAGGTTAAATGTTTTTTCAAAGATGTTCAAAAACCATGCTTGAAGAACATTATTAATCAACAAGTGAGACATACACATAAAAGCCAACTTAAAAGAATGCACAGAAAATTTAAGGTTTGAATCAAGCTAAGAGTTTAACAAAAAATCCAAACAAGGGGAGTTTATGTCCAATGGATATAAACTTAGCAACATGCGAATCATCTCTAAAGACACCAAAGTTAGGGCAAAAAAGGCAAAAGCTCTGGCAATATGTGCAAATTCATTAGTGCACCCCAAGGTTAAACTTTGTCCCAATTGATGTAGGAGTGGTGCGAAAGGGGCAAAATCAAAATTGGGCAAAACTAAAAACATGCCCATAATTAAAAACAAGGTTGTTACCTATGCCTACACTTGCAAAAGGTGTTCCGCCTAAAGCTTTTCCCAATCACCAAAAAGGAATCATTGAAGGCGCACCCTGATATTTTTATGTTTGGCTATACCTTCACAAAGGGAAAGACACCACTAAGGGGACAATAAAAATAAGTGCCAAGTTGCCACATCAAACGAATCAAGTCTTAGGCGATCAAGAAGAAGGTAGAACACAAACTACACCTTTCACTTAAGAATGAAAAGGATGCATGAATATAAACATGGTTGAGGAAGGTCCAAATGAAAAGTGTTCAAAAGATTTAATGCTAAAATCCAAACCCCAACCATTGTTGGCAAAAAAGGGGCCACATAAGAAATAGAAGAACCTGAAAAGCCATTTGAAGGTAGAACTTGATAAGCATGACAATGCTTTTGATGCTAAACCATGCCATGTTGGAAAAATAGAGCTCCATAATTGAAATATGGAACATTTTGAAAAATAACACCCTTATCTATAAAGGTCGATGATACACTAGAAGGGTCGCTCATCATTCGAAAAGCTAAACTAGAATGAAAACCCAAAGGAGGCCCAAGAGTTAAAGAAGGAAGGGCTTCCATTAGGCCGAAAGAAAAGAAAGAAAAATGAAAGAATAAAAGGAAAAAAGAAAAAAAAAAAAAAAAAGGAAGAAAAGAAAAAAAAAAAAAAAAAAAAAAAAGGAAAAAAAAAAAAAAAAAAAAAAAAAAGAAAAAAAAAAAAGAAAAAAAGATGGAGAGACTTAGAAGCACATAGAGAAAGATAAA
>Ga0209611_10001804_pt1 | contig 37205 bp, 31 predicted proteins | sample S1TSphgellanicum_3_FD_187693 | JGI IMG/M metagenome (GOLD analysis project Ga0209611, IMG submission 187693) | Host-associated microbial communities from peat moss isolated from Minnesota, USA - S1T2_Fc - Sphagnum magellanicum MG (SPAdes) (version 2) | ecosystem: Host-associated > Plants > Peat...
TTGATATCCATTGTCCATTATGATTCTTCATTTTAGATGGTCTTAAATTATGACACATGGCACAACCAAAAGTTGCCATGTGACATACTAATTGAATTTTGAATTATATATATATAAGTACCGAGGTAGGTCGGTACATAGCCATAGGTAGGTAAGTTGGTAGTTCTTACAACCAACCTACCAACTTACCTACTTATTTACCTACTTAAGTAAATAGGTAAATAGGTAGGAAGGTAGAAAGGTAGGTGAACTAAAGAATAACCACATAATTTTTTAAATTTGTTTTTTGTTTTCGCTGTAAGGTTAAACTTTTATGAATTCATCCTAACATGGCACATGTATTTTAATGTGAGAATGCAAGAGAAGACGCCTCTTTTATATAGTTTGTGAAATGAAATTTTGAGAACAAAACATATGGGTTATATCTTTTAACTACACCCTAGTTACAATTGAATTACAACTACAAAAAAAAATTCCCACATGCTTTATGTTTAATTTTAATTTTAATTAATCTGAATTTTTAAATTAATCATCAATTATTTGAAATGTATTTATTTGAATTAAATATCTAGATTGATTATTTGGATTAATTAATATAATTCAAATAATTAGTTAGTTAGTTAGTTTAGATAATTAATTATCAAAATAATTAATTTCATAATTGATGATATGAATTCATATAAATTTCAGTAATTACTCACTTACATTAACAAAATTTATTATCTAAATTATTTTAATTAATTAATCAAGTTTAAATAAATAATTAGTTAGTGAATTTAGATAATTAGTTATCCAATTTTAGATATTTATTTATTACCTGAATTAACCAAAATTAATAATAATTTAAATTTGATTAATGAATCCATATGAATAGTTTATTATTCAATTTAATTAGTTAGTTCATAATAATTAAGCATATTACATATTGTTACTAATTAAAAAATTATTAACAACTAATAGCATTTGGATAGCCACATAGTTGCATAGTTGTGGACAATAGTGGCATAATAGTGGTCTACTAGTAGTATAATAGTGGCAACAAAATGGCTAACCAACTACATGAACAAACTTCATAATTAAAAACCAATTACAAAGCTTGTACCTCATGGACAGTGGGAATGTGGACATATGGCATAATCACACATATGAAAGTTGTACGCTAGTTGCAAAAAAATTATTCAATGTCTAATTCAGTTTTAATAGTCTTAACTCAATTGCATGTTACAACTACAATGCCATTCCTCAAAAAGTCAAACATAATTGATTACATGTGTAAACATGTATAAATAATTATATATGAAACACATTTAAGAATACAGTGCAACTACTAAACAATTAGTTTTTTTTTTAACATGAAAATTTATTTATTAAATCATGTATTTATAAATTGTAGTTGCATAGAAAGTTGCATTTTGGACGATGTAATTGCAACATAATTATTGTCGCAATCCTATCTTTGGGCTCGCAACCAAGGCAAAAACGTTACAAGGTTCTGGGCCAAGAAGAACCCCGGGAGTCCCACCACATACTCTCGGGAGTGTAAGAAAGTGTGAGGGAGTATGAGGGAGTGAACCCTCACACTCCCAAGGCAACTCCCACTTTGGGAGATGGAGTCCCGGTGGACTCTCGAAATTTCAAAGAGCAATTTTAGAGGTCAAAACTCAATGGATTATAACATTCTTTATATCATTGGAAAGCTCTTGGAACATAGATGCCTAAAATGGGCTCGCATTGCTCATTTGGATATTTGAAACACAAGTTATGGCCAAAAGAAAGGTCGGGAGTCAAACTGCCAGTTTGACTCCCAACCAGAAAAAGTCAAGAATCGACCTGATTTACTTGGCTGCAGAGAGCGTGCGACATATCGTTGAAAAGCTCTTGACTAGAGCTACAACTTTGTTTTAGACTGCATCTCGATTCAAGGTCTGCTCGCAAAGTTATGGGGCTCCAAAATCGCGGGAGTCCCAATGGGCACAATTTTGAGACTCCCATTCGGGAGTCCTGGGACAAAAGAAATCATTTAGATGTAGGCTCCATGGCCAACCACAGAATATACTATAAGGGGGAAGGTGGTGGCTTCCCCCAAGTCTAGGCCGTGGTGAATCTAGTGTGTTTGTGTTGCCCATGGTTTGTCCTAGCACCATGGGTGCTCCAACTATGCACTAACCACTTTGTGTGGGTTGTGTGTAGGCCCGTGGGAGTGAGTGAAGCTTGTCAACGCTTCCTAGTCCCATCCCGGAGCTCCAACACACCCTTCTACCCCTCAAAGTGTTATGAGATAGGGAGCGTGCCCCGATTCTTCCCTCGTCCGCTATCTTCTACTTGGACTCACATTTGAGTCTTTCAAGGAGTTGGAAGTGTGTCAATTATACTTGAATGGTTTTTTAGTTTTAGTTGACGGGTAGTGTGGTTTTCATGTACATGATTTCTCATAAGGGAATATTGTATAGTTAAGGCTAGATCATCTAGAGAATTAACGTTATCATTAATAATGCCTACAATAATGAATGGGATACCTCAAAATGTTAGTTGTTGTTTTAAAAAACCAATATATTATATCTATGATGCCAAAGGTAATTGCAATAGCTTGTAAGAGTCTTAACATTAAAAAATAGGAAATAATTTAAGAGTGGTCAAAACACATATTAAATACTAGTGATTATTCAACTTGGACAAAGTATAGACTAGACTTATGAAATTCCAAGTAGGGTAATAGTGCCTATTTCAAGACCTCACACAATTTACATAACACAACTATGACAATGCAAACAAATAGATAAATGGGGTGGCCACCACCAATTCCAATGAACTATGAAAGGCAAATAACTAAATCGATATTGAATATTGGAGTAGGGGTTCCAGTGACAAAGTCATATCGATTAGCTTAAAATATTTAGATTATAAGAAATATGCAAATCCATATGTTCATGTGAGGGTATTCAATGCAATTGTAACAACAAATAGATGCAAATCCATATGTTCATGTGAGGGTATTCAATGCAATTGTAACAACAAATAGATGCAAATCCATATGTTCATGTGAGGGTATTCAATGCAATTGTAACAACAAATAGAGAAACATTTTAGGAGTACATCATCAATGCATTTAGTTACACACTAAGAGGGATGACATCAAATTGGTGTCATAATTACATGTTAGATTTTTCTAAATGTAATTTTTTGAGCTTATGCAAGTGTTTTGTAAATATCATCACAACGCAAAATGACAAAAAAATTTACATGGAGTTCAAGAAAATCAAACAAGGAACAATTGAATAGGTAAAGGTGTATTATGAGTGCATACAAAAATTGATACATGGATTGCAAACACCAACCGCATACAAATTTTTAACCTATGTGTTTTGGGCATGATTACAATCCTATATGAGGAGTACAACTACAAGAATGAAATACAATAGCATCAAAACCAGATATGGAAGCAGAAATGATTGGTAAAAGCTGCACAAACTGTGGTTGAGATAATTTTAATGTAAACACATGTAGAGTGAAGGAGAAGGAGGAGCCAACTATAGCAACAATAGAGGCTATCACTATAAATTAAAAACTTTAGAAGAATGGATCATATGCATGTCATACCTATGATTAGAATGGGCACAAGATGATAGACTATCCAAAATTTATAAAGATGCAAAAGATGTTCCAAGGAAAAAATGTATCAACCTTAGATGGAAAAGTGGTAGTTGATGTTAAAATAGTGAATGTAGTGGATGTAAATGTTGTTGCCAAAAGCAAGATCACAAAAGAACAGGTGTTGGGTGTTTCAATGGTATAATGTACATAAAAAAGAGTCATAATTTGAAAATTTTCATTACAAAACATTTTTTATGTGCCTTTCTAAATATTTGGAGAAGATTTTGTGATATAATTGTGCAATTAAAGGTGGATAACATCCTAAACTCTCATTATGTTGTGAAATTGATGCACATTTGAACAACGCAATGGTTGATTGGAGTACATTTCTAACTTGCAGAAACTTGTCACACAAACTGAAACATAACAAAAGGACTAAGAAATATTAATTTTAATGGGAATTTGTTCATGAATTTTTTCAAATACAAAGAAACAACCATAATGAACAATCTTCTCCATGAAAACTTTCAATTTATTTTAAAGATATGATGTTCATATTAAGTGATAAATTTATGTTTGGTAGTACATTATGTTATGATAAGTTAATGATTATGATCTTTTTAAGTTGTAAAATGTTTTCCCATTATAGATGTAGATGGGTTAAATGTTGCTTTTATCATTGTACGAAGATAAAGTGAAAATTTAAAATAAATGAAAAATGGTAAATTGTTGTTAAATAAGGTGTTTTAATTATTTTTTATCAAATTATTGGTGTACAACTATATAAAGATAAACATATGAATCAATTGCATATTCATGCTTTATATAACTTGTCTTATTGTTAAAGCCCAAATCAATTATATGTGATCTTTAGAAGAATTCAAAATGAGTGAAATTTTATGTGAATATTTTTGATATTATGTGTACTTCCAATTTCGACACAAAATGTGTACACTGTACCATGGAAATACCTTGTTCTAGGAGAGAGAACCAAGAAGGAACAAAACTATCGCAAATTGGGAGAAAAAGGAGAAATTAAAAAAGACAATGGTAGACACCATATAATAATTATAAAAAACATAGACTAGCAACGAAGGTTCTTCTACATCAATGCAGGGATGGAACACAATGTGGTTAGGTATGTTCAACACTACACTTTTTATAGAAATTCCAAAACCTTAGGAATCTATAGTTTTTCATATGAAGTTGATATCGATAAAAGAGATATTTCAAGATATTAATAAACAAATGTTAGAAATTAATTATATTTTGAACTTGGGACAATTATTGAAGATGGTTCATGAGTTGAAGAGATATTTATGGAAAAAAATGAACTAGATAAAAAATAGAATGTAGCCAAAGTAATTATGGAAAAAAAATACCATTTGTAATACCATAAGTAATACTAACAACTATTGATAACCACATGGCGGATATTCAATTACACATTGGGAAAAATAATGTAGAGGATGTTTTGTTAGATGGTGGATCTAGAATTAGAATCATTATAAAGTAGTTAAAATTGAAATTGGGGTTGTTAAAGCCTAAACCCACACCATATAATCTAAGGATGGCAAATCAAAGCACTACAAAACTAAGTGGGATTGATTCTTGATTTGAAAATATATGTTCATAACATACCTTATGTTATTACGTTTATTATGTTACATAATAGTGTAATAAACGTTAATTATTCCACGTTATTAAGGAGATCATGGTTGAAGGATGCTTAAATATCACATGTGTCACAACCCTAGCCTTGGGCTCATGACCAAGGCAAGGACATGGAAAACTGCGGGCCAAGAATGCAACTCAAGAGTCACATTCACACTATTGGGAATGCAAGAAAGTGTGAGGGAATGAGAAAGTTGGAATCCCAAGTATTCAAAGAACAATTTGAAAGGTCAAAACTCATTGGATTAAGGACTTCCTTATACCATTGGAAATTGCTTAAGATGTAGATATCTAAAATGGGTCACATTATCCATTTGAGTATTTACAACATAAGTTATGGCCAAAAGAAGGGCCCGAACTCAAAGTGTTAATTTGACCCCCAACCACTAAAAATTTGGAATCTCCCTGATTTACATGCTTGTAAGGGGTTTGCCGTTTATCGTTGGAAAGATCTTGACAATGGTTATAACTTTTCTTTAGACCTCTCCTTAATCTATGGTCTGCACAAGAAGTCATGGGCATCCAAAGTGGTGGAAGTCCCAATTTCGGGAATTTCGAGGCTCCCAATTTTAGAATCTCGAAAAAAAACACCATTTGGGTATAGCCCTTGTGACGAATCATATATTATACTATAAGGGAGAAGGTGATGGCTTCCCCTAACTTCGGGCCATGGTGAATCTTGTGAGTCCATGTATGCTCGTGGTTCGTCTATGCACCAAAAATGTTCCAACTATGCAATAACTAACGCATTTCCAAGTTCTCTAATAGACCCAAGGTGGGTCTAAGTTACTCAAACAACGAAACTATGAGGAACTCGAGGCACGTTCCCAGCTCTCAACACTAGAAGGGGTAGAGGGGCATGCTAAAGCTTCGGGATGGGACTAGGAAGAGTGACAAGCTTTACTTATTTATTCGAACCTGCATCAAACCAACCAATAAGTTGATTAGTTCACTTTCTAGAGCACCTTTGGTGCTAGGACAAGCCACGAGCAACTTTGGACTCACATGACTCACCACGGTTCGGATTTAGGGGAAACCACCACCTTCCCCCATATAGTATACTCTGTGCCTCTTTACGGCACCCACATCCGAATGGTTTTTTGTCCCGGGACTCCCAAGGAGGAGTCCCAAAACTATCCTGGTTTGGACTCCCAGGACTTTGCGAGGTCATAACTCTTTGCTCAAACCTCCGATTGGGATGAGGTTTAAAGCAAACTTGTAGTTCTCCTCAAGAGCTTTTCAATAGTGTATCGCACTTGACTTGCATGCATTGAGGTCGGGTTGATTCTTGACTTTTAGTGGTCGGGAGTCAAACTGTCAGTTTGACTCCTGACCCTTCTTTTTGCCATAACTTGTGCTATAGATGTCCAAATGGCCCATGCGAGGCCATTTTCGGCATCTACACTTCAATATTTTTTCAATGATATAAAGAAAATCCCAATGCAAAGTGTTTTGACCCCTGCAATTGAACTCTGAAATTTTGGGAGTCCTAGAGGATTTCCAAGTCCCAATTTCGAGAGTGTGAGTTTCATCTTCACACTCCCTCAAAGTAGAGTTGGGACATTAACCAACTTGTTGTTTGGTTTGTGCAAATTTATATGAATAATTGACTCATTTGTTATTTGTCTTAGTCCCGCATCTCGGAGCTCTAACATGCCCCTTTTACCCCCGAAATGTTGCGATCGTACCCTAACTCTTTCTTTTGTTGTCTTCATTTTGAGATTTGCATTTGAGTCTTTTAAAAAGTTTGGGGGTGCGTCAACATGATTTGGAAACAACACAATGACCATTCAAGGGAATGGAATGATCAGAACCATAATGGTGACTAAGCACCTAGGAATAAAGGTGAAACAATAAAAAAAATCATTATGCTATAATTATTAAAATGGTATCATTAATGAGAATGAAGATATCATATTTGCTAAAGAACTAAAATCATTTTCCATAAGCACCATTAGTTTATTAGATACATTTCAATATGTAAAAATCATAGAGTCTAACCACAAAAGTATTAAAGTCAAAAATCATAATACATAATTAAGTAGTATAGAATATATTTCGATAGAGGGAGTGACTACAAATAGATATGAACTAGTAGTTATTCTAGAAGAAAATGTATATCCAAAAACGTATTACAAACATTAGCCATGAATGTTCAAATAAATGAAACCCTGGCAAAGGTCAAAGCTCCAAAGTTGGAAATAGTTGGTTGGACATTAACATAAAAACAACAATTAACAAAACTCAATTTAAGGATTGAGGAAAAACCACAGATGGTGAAGGTGAATTCTCAATTACAACCATAAAAGGTGTTGAAATTATAAGAGCTTCTTAAAAAATATATAAAGATTTTTTGCATGGACATACCAAGATCTAAAAGGTATTCCACCAAAGTTAGTTCAACACAAAATTAAATTGGATACAACAATACCACTTGCACATCAAGCGATGTATAGGTTAAATCCAAATTATGCTATAGTAGTGAAATAAGACATTGATAAATTGTTGGCAGCGAGTTTTATACAACCTATGGAAGAGGTTACATGGCTATCACCAATTGTGGTCGTACCAAAGAAAAATGGGAAAATCTATGTGGATTTCAAAAAACTAAATGCAACAACAAAAAAAGATCCATTTCTAATACCATTCACATAATTATAATATTTTAATAAATGTGAAAATTACAAATAATTTTGGAGGACCAAGTTGTTGAACCATTGCAAATAAATTCTTTTGTAACCTTTCAAAATATTTGGCAAATTATACAAGCATTTTAAATCATGGTAATCTAAATATGATTTGGAAACATTATGCAAGTTTATTTTATTTTAAACCTAAGAAGCTTTTAAGGCTCTTAAGTGGTTTGGATTGCAAAAACAAAACCATTTTAAATGGTTTCGATTGCCAAAAAAAACCACTTGGTGGTCACCAAGAGGTTTTGGTTGAGAAAAAAAACTAATTAGTGGTTGCTAGGTGCATTTCATCTTGGGGAAACAAATGGCAGCCAACAAGTTGCATTTGATTCCAAACAACACACACACCACACACACGCACAATAAAAAGAAAGGGGAAAAAAAAAAAAATAAAATAAACCAAGTTGCATTCAATCTCTAAAAAAAGATTTTTTTTGCTCTCAACATTTTTTGCAAAAAAACCCTTGTGGTTAGGTTTTATTTTCTCCCCTAACATTTGGTCTTAAAAAGAAAAATCAATTATTTCATTTTATTTTAGTGAAACAAAATGTTGGGGAAAAAACCCCGAAAAAAATTAATTAAGTACTATATTTCAAAAACATTGTTAGCATTTTAAAAAAAGAATGATAAATATAGGGCACACTAAACATTTATATATGGTTGGCGAGACTTTAACTTTGAGCAAATGGTATGTGATAAAATATAGTTGTATTAACAACAATTTTTCTTGCATTTCTTAAAATGATAGGTTTAGATCATAATGCACATTCATATTAGTATGATTGGTGAGAATTGAACTTTGGGCAAATGATATGGAATAAAATATAGTTCTACCAACAACACTCCCTATTGCACTTCTTAAAATGAGAGATGAAATAACTATGCCTATCGATAAACATTTACGATATTTTTTTGATTTCTTATCCATTTGAGTGGTTAAAAAACTCTAGGTGCAGCACCTAAAGCTTTACAAAACGTTTTTGAACTCTATTAACAACTAGTGGGTACCCGTGACGGTCGGACACAATCCGCCCGTGCTTGCAAGCCCGCGTTGCTGCATTTGGCTTTCAGGACATTGGGTTTCAGGACCTCGGTATTTGGCTCTGAGGACCTGGGTTAAAGGACCTCGATAAACGGACACTGGGTTTCACTCTCAGGACCTGGGTTTCAGGACCTCGAGAAACGGGCACTGGGTTTCACTCTCAGGACCTGGGTTTCAGGACCTCAAAAGCTCTGCATCCTACGGTCGTCTTATCTTTTTCCCGTCACTTTTCTCTGCGTCCAGTGTCACTTTTCTCCCGCGTCCAGTTTTCCCTTTTCTCCGGCGTCCAGTTTTCCCGTCACTTTTCTCTGCGTCCAGTGGTCACTGATGCAGTGTATATATAGCCTTTAGGTTTTGTGTAGTCTTGTGAGGCTTTTTTAAATGTGACTTGAAATTTGATAATGTTGGGTGTGATATCCATATCGTTTGGGGTTCATTGAGGTATTTTTAAAATTTTACAATAATCTAGTGTGACCTGGGTGCCTTGCCACCCATGAACACGCACCACCCCGGTTTTCCCATTTTTGAGGCCATCCAATGTTACCTCACTTTTACAACAATTTCATGCAACATCCATCCATAGTGGTGTGTTTGTGTGAAAAAAAAAGTGACAAAGTGACCACATTTTCAGGGCCAAAAAAAAAGAAGAAATCGCCATATTTTCAGAATAGGTTCCAATAGGTCCCCAAAACAAAAATATTCGACGACAATTGGGATCTGGGTTTCAGGACCTCGACAGACAGACAGACGAAGATTAAGGAAGAGGAATAAGTACCCGTGACGGTCGGACATAATCCGCCTGTGCCTGCAAGGCACAAGATGTCAATGGAAAAAAACTGGGAGTCCAAAGGAGACCCCAAAGAACCCCATACTCACAAGAAGAATCATTGCAGCACCTCGCGGTAGACCACATTACTGGTGTAAACGTCAGCAGGGCCCCATTCAGACTTGCCCTGCTACCACCCCGGACCAGCACCCGGATGTCCCGCCGTGAGCCGCACCGAGAGAAAGCCACATAAAGCTGCCCGTGGCAAAAAACAGGCTTGGGCAGGTACACCCCCACTGTCTGCAATGTCTGCCCCTGGGCCTTGTTAACCAAGCATTACTCTTCTCCTTCTGTAGCCCCCATTTCCCATATTAAATTCAAAATGTGTCAGAATCTGTGGGAGTATGTGTGCCCCACTCTTCCTTCTTTCCACAAATCCAGTGTTGAGGTTTTGGCTGATTGGAAGCTTATGAGGATTCTGGTTTGAAATTGCAACCAAAAAATTGCAGTGCTTTTCCAGAAGTGCATGAATCCTCCGGCCCTCACTACTGTGATTAATGCTCTGGAGGTATTGGAGAAACTACAGGCAGTGGTTGTGTTATGTGATCAAAAAGCCAGAGATGCCTACCAACCAACAATGTATGGGCGGCTGCTAGTGAGCTTGTCCGTGTCCTTGGAATCAACCATCTTTGTCATCCATGGAGGTAACTTTGGGTAATTAAGAGAGAGTGTTGTACTTGCAATAATGGACACCACTCCATTTCCCATTCTTCAGCCTTTTGGCCAGCAGCTTCAGGTATGATCCGAAGTTCAACTTGGAAAATCAAGAAACAAAAATCAGGCGTCTTCCAAGATTGAATGGGGAGCATTGGAAGCAGCAGGAACTCACGGCTGTGCAAAATGTGAACTTTGGGAGAGCTTGGAGAAGAAGGCAAGCTGTGCGCGATGGCAAGAGCGGTGGCGGCCTCGTTTGTATCTAAATTATCTGGAGGCCGGGCCGGTTCTGCCATAGAAAACTGCATTGGTATTGCCGCCATAGCTAAATACAGAGGCCGGCCGGTTCTGCCATAGAAAATGCAGAGGCCGGAATTGTCGTCGGACAGACAGACAGACAGAACAAGTGAATTTATATAGTAGATAAAAGTAATGTCTAAAAATCTTAAGCTCCAAAAATAAACTATTTAAACTACTATCATCAAATATTTACCCCCTTCACTTCCAAAAGGTACATTTTGATAATTTCTTAATGGATTTGAACAAATTTTGTGGCATTGGATGCACCAATGTAGAGCTATGACATCTTATCGAACTCCAAAGGCAATGAAAGGATGTTTCTAGATTCATGCTAGGTCTAATTATTTAAGTGAACTCAGAGACACTAATTTAATCCTAGGATGGGGAATCTATGATGTTTAGAAACAACCCAACAAAATTTAAAAATTTCACCATGGTATTAATGAAGGTGTTAGTTCACCCAAAATCCTCCCCCCCATCCAAAAAACATTGATTCCTTGAAAAAGAAGAAGAGAAAAGAAATAAAATCCAACCCTTTTAGAAAAAGTGGGAGAAGGGGGAAATCGTTAATGTGGGGCAGGTATGAAATATGGATAGAAAAACCCATTGGGTATTTGAATGGGTATATATATATATATATATTAGTTAGAGGTGAACTTGGCAAAGACCCAAGACCCGAATCTTACTTGGTTATTTTACTTGGTTATTTTAAAATTCATAAACCCACCCTTGCACCTAGCACATATAAATTTCTAATAATGATAACTATAACCAACCCACAAAGAAATGTATAGATGGGTATTTGTGTAATAATCGGGTCATTTTCTTAAATACTTGACACTTTATAAAGTACATGGTTTGTTTGTTTTTAAACAATTGGCTTGATATAAGCAAGATGATATCTTGGATTACAAAAACTTAGAGAGTGGATGTTGCGAGAGTTTATTTTGGTTATCTCTTCAAAACTTATGCAACAAAACTGAAATATATATGACATTTGTGTTTTATTAAAAAACCCTTCAAAAGTTATATTTTAAAAACCTCAAAGGACTAGGTTTTAATAAAGAGGGATAAAAAAAACCTCAAATATTTTTTTAAAATCCAAATATATGTCAAAGAATCCATAACACTTTAAATCATGGGTGATATATGTACAAGGGATTTTGTCAAATATCCATGGCATATACCTAGTTGCAATTATCTCCAAACCCTTGACCCCATCTCATATATGTCTTATTAAGTTTCTTAAAATCCAAATCTTGGCAATTTTTTAAAATAAAATATTTTCAAATAATTGGACCCAATAAATTCTTAAATTGTTTTTGCTGCAAACCAAACTTGACTATTATTATTATTTTAAAAAAAAAAACCCACCCCACAGTAGAAATTGCCCCCTCCTCCCCTCCCTACCCAAAAAAAGAAATAGCCCTTTTCAAAAAAGAAAAAAAACCTCAAATCCTTTTCCCTCTTCCTAAAGCTCCATTTATAACTTATATAGCCTTATTTTTTCAGCTTATTTTTATTACTTACCCTCTATATCCATTTAACCCCCATATCTTAAAACAAACCCCCTTTGGAGAGGGGAAGAACTCAAATACCCAACCTCTCCCTTCCCCTCTCACTACATTTCCAACTTTAGAAAGGAGAAAATCTACACATGAACATGTAACCCTTCATTCATTAAACCTACTCTTGATTCTTTGCACCCTACACCCACTCAAAAGGAGTTCCCTGAGCCAATATATAAATGCTCTTTTAGTTTATGCATAGGTTTTGCTTAGGGTTTCATGTAGGCTTGGGTAGGTTCCTAATGGATTTGGTTGGTTTAATAATTTCGGTGTCAAGCTATTTTGAAACCTCTTTAAAAAGGCAAATTTTAGTTTAATTTCAAATCACCTTTGGGTTTGTTTCAATGGTGGTTGAGTTGACAAACAATTCTATTCTGAACTTAACTATGCCTATTCCATTTCTATGGCATTAGGCCTCATGTCTGTTCATTATTAGATTTGGATTTTGGTTCTACTTACCAATAACCAATCCTGGGTTATTGGTTCAACCTTCACTTTGAAGTTTGGTTGTAAATTCAATGTTATTTTCATGCACATAGATAGAGTTTGTTTGCTATTGGGTTTTGAGTTTGATTCAACTTAGCAATAACCAATCCTATGTTATTGGTTCAGTTTGATTGAAGTTTGGTTGTAAAGTCTGGGATATCTTTGTGCATGTATTATACTAGTTCTTCACACAGATACTATACTACAACGCTCACCGTTCATGGTAGCTCTTTCCTCTATGTACATGTCCTTCCCGTCCTCTTGGCATTAGCGCTCCACACAATTGCTTACATAAACAAGCTGTTGACTTCTAGCATGTTTGCACCACTAAGTATCAGAGACATTAAGGTGCAATTATCACTTTCTTCAGGTTGCAACTTTCCATGGTTTCCTACCTAACAAGAGATGGTTTTTTGGTTCCTGCACAAAAGGTTGTATCAAGGGCTCACAGGAAAATTGAGCTCCACCCTGAGAAACACTAAAGCAAAGTAGAGAAGAAGGGCAGCTTGAACAACAGAGGCCAGCATAACATCAGAAAAGGGTGAGTACACATTTGTCAAAGGTACAAATAAAAATTACACACCCTACAGAAAACACCTATCATACCTTCATAATAGATGACGAGTCTATCTGAAAGCAAGTAATCATGCGCTTCCAATCACAATTGTGATAAAAGACTGTCTGTGCTGGATTTTATCTCAAATCATATCATGAAATCGTGCGAGTGCTTTCTTCTGAATGACAATACGGTAGCTATCCCCTGGCTGTGTCTCAAAGCGAGCATCTGTCTTCTGTTGCTGGCTCTGACTTCCAAGCCCAGCTCTCTCACTTGCACCTTTAGCTTGCACTGGCTCTACGATGCCCATTCCTTCCTTACCAAGACCCTGTTCGCACAAGAATGGAAGGCTGTTGGTCAGGACTAACTCAGCAATGCTCCTTGCAAAATATTGTGATAGACTGTGCTGCAGGCTGAACTACAACTCTCTCTCCCTTTCAATCTCTAAAAGAAAAAGATTCACAGAGGGGCATACCAAGCCTTCCTGCCAGCCCATGTTCCGAAGCATGCGATTACCCCGGTTATTTTCATCCAAAGCTTTCTCCGCAGTGATAACTTCAAAAGAGTGGCTTTCAGGACCTGCCATAACTACACTTTTGGCCCCCACCCCTCCTTCAATTGCAGTGGACCCTCCTACACCTGGGGGGAATGGCATGTCTGATCCTCGGCCTGCCCCAATCCCTCGCCCCCCCACACCTGGTGGGAAGGGCATCTCCTTCCCTGTTGCAAGTTTGGAAATCCGGAGTTCATCAATACCACTGAAGTTCCTTAACAATCAATAGCAGGCATTCTTATGCAGTGCTTACAAAATGGATTCTGGAAACATATGAAATGTCCAGCCTCCTATATAATTTGCACATAAGGAACACATTTTACAGAGTGTCAAAGAGTCAATAGGATCAGACAAGCAGAAAATGTACCTTTCTCTTTGGCGTCTGTCTCATTTGTGGGATCACCAGGCAATGTGGAGCCGTGAAGATTGCGCCTCTCTGCAGCTCTGTCTCTGTAGCCACCTTGCGGGGATTCTGTGAACCTTCGTTTGGTGCCTGCCAATGCTGAATATGAGCCTAAAGCTGATGCATTTGTCTTGAATGGTGTCCCACTTGCACTTGGAACTGGACCAGAACCAACTAAGGAAGCACTCGGTCCTGCCTCCAGCCCTCCACTTGGTCTTCCAGATCCTCTCCCTGGTCCTGCCCCATCTCCAAATAAAGAGTTGGAACTACCAAAGACTGATGATCCCCTGCCTGCAGTCAATCCAGAGCTTCCAGTAGAAATCGGCCTAGCTCTTGCAAGGACTTCTGAGTCCTGATAATCACCACTCTGGGATTTCCCCCCTCCTACTAAGGCCATTCCTCGACCCACAGCTGATTTGGATGGTGTAATGGCAGCTTGAGAAAACATATCTGAATGAAATCTTGTGGCAGCCTCATTTGACAGGCCACCACCAATCGTAGTTGAATCTACATCACTTTGTGGTTCCAATGTTGTGACAGAGGCCACACTGGCATCACCTGCAGCAGATGGTGTCAGCCCCTCATGCTGCCGCTGCTTCCAGAGAGTAAGTACATTATTTATCTTTTTCTTTGCTGTTCCAAGAGTTACTGCCTTCCGAATCTCCTTCTCTTTCTCCTTCATCCTTTCTTTCTCTTTCTTTGCTGCCAGTTTTGCAGCCTCTGCAGCAGCAGCTACAGCTTCTGCTAAAGTAGGCTTCTTTCCTTCCTCTGCATCTGGGTTGACTACCGTAACTGGAGGAGCCAATCCTACTACATCAGCTTTTGCAGTTATGCTTGGATTCTGTCGCACATCACCAGTGCCTTTTGTCACATCAGTAGTTTCACCATCCACTCCATTAGATGGTTCCACATATGGTATATACTGTTGTGTTTCTTGGTTGTAGGTGTACCAGACTGCTGCATTTCCATCATAATACAAGCCTGCACATAACACATTCTTTCTCAGTTCAAGAGAACATTGTCCACATACAAATTGTGCTCCCAACATTAACAGCATATAAGATCTCACAACTAGGAACCAACCCCAGATGGAATACTGAAGCCTAGAAGGTCACACAATCATCAAGACCAACAACCAACGCATATAGTTACAGTTCTTTTCAAATTCTTCCTTGAAGCTGTAGCTAGACACAACATCAAGCAGACAAGAAATGTTACCACGGTGTCCATCATAGTAGAAACCAGAAGCAGCATCATAGTAATATCCAGATGCCTCATCCCACACAAAGCCCGACTGAGGGGCTCTACCAGCCTCTCCTTCACTGGTGGTATCTTCTGAAGCCTTTCCCCTTGCTCCCTTTTTCCTCCCAGGTACACCTGAATAGTGTGATGCTTGCTGCCCAGAGGTGTCTATGTCCTCTCCAGGAGTGTATTCCTTTGGTGCCCAACTTACCATGTCATACTGAACAGTGCCCATACCCCACAATGCATCAATTGACACGGTCAGAAAGCTGCACCCCATTATGGGCTATGCTGGAGTTCTGCTATGAACCAGAAGTTACCTGATTTGACTAATGTACTCACATCCTCAACCAGAAAAGTAAGGACCCTTGAAGTGTCCAAAACAATGACACCCAAACCTGTCATTGTAAGATCTTAGTAGATATTTATCCTCATATACACTGTCAACAGGTGACAATAAACCCTTCAACAATAGAGGATCAACACCTGCTGAGAAAAAATAGCTGCTTCAATGGCAGCAGCTGCTGCTGCACTGCCCTGGGAAGGTGTAGCTGTTGAAGATGGGCCAATGCTTTTAGCAAAAGCCACACGCAAGAGCTGCCCATCTTTCTCTAATGCTGTTCCATTGGTCAACTCCAATGCCCTTGCAGCATCCTCCACCTGAGAATAAATTCCACAATTGATGATGATAGACTTGTTTGCTGAAGGCTAACACCAATCAAAATGCCAAGCATTACTGAGCTAAGGATTATGTTAAGGGGAGGAACTGCTTAGGATGATGTGTAGGTAGTGGATAGCTTCACTAACCAAACAAGAAATGTGGAGGAAGTACACGCTAAGGTTCACAATCATCATCTGAAAGAGAAGGCAAAATGACTGGAGTCTTTTGCTGCTGTGAGAACTCACAGAATTGAAGTGTATAAATGCAAAGCCTCGTGACACATTTGTAAATTTGTCTCGAACAAGTCGCAGATCCTGTCATGTATCAAGGTATTCAGCAATAAGTCAGCAGAGTGAAGGCATGCACCAAAATTTCTTCCTCCATGCCTAGCACTTCCTGGGCAGCAAACTAAGGGCATACAGAGAAGAGAAAGTGTGTTCATCCACCAGTGACTCTTGTAGCACATGCAAACCAAATCTGATGAACAGATTTACACATTACTAATCGCCCCCTTGTTCACTTACACTAGTCAGAAACTTCATTACCTTGATAGGGGCATGTTTCGAGAATTCGCAATGTAGATTTTCTTCAAGTACCTGCTCATTTAAGCCCCGAACCACCAACACATGTGTTGGTCCTGTCCCACCATACACCCAATTAAAATATGAAGGGATGTTACATGCAAGATATGAGTCTAAGTTACAGTTGTAGCACCACCACAACAAAAGATTGTTTTTACCTGCTTGAGAGCCCCTCCTTCCACCTGGACCTGAAGCTACACTCATATCTGCAGCAGGCGATTCATCTGTCCGTGCTTCATTACACTAAACCCAGCTCAAAAGCCACAATTTCAAAATCGAATCAGTACAGTTCCTAATACTTCCACATATTGCTCCCTTGAAAAAATAGCACGTTAGGTCCAAAAACTGCTCCAACTTTTAAATGATTATCATGAGCCTAATCCTCAGATTCCAGAACCACATGGGGTCTAGAAAATATCTGCCCAACAAACTAACTGACTGGGACACTTCAAAGGACTGCTGATGACTATGCACTGCACACTTGTTGGTATGTTGTGTTGAACCAAAAAATTTGAATGACCCACCTGGAAACACATTGTTCGACGAGCAAAATTGTTGCATCCGCAGACTGTACACATCCAATCAGCTGCTGGTAAATTACCTTTGGATGATCCTTGAGCTGGGCCCCCTGCTGCCCCTGCTTGCATGCCGGAAGATCGACCTGTTGGTTTGCTGCTGTTTGACAACCCAAACTCCAAAATGTATCATTCTCACAGTTATTGGTGAACACAACATATCAGGTCAACTCCAAATCCACAGTTATCCAATAACCTAGTGAGAGCAACACAATTTGTCAATTTCCTTCTTTACACAATTTCTACCATGGAAACTCAGATATTGTGGTGCAATTGCTGAACATTCTGAGAATGTCTGCTCTCCATCATGCAGAAGGAAGCGAACCTGTATTCAAAGAAAAGTCGCCGACCATCAACCACAAGGCCATCATTCCCAACAGTGTCCATCATCTTCTGGGCTGCTTCCTACAGGTCACACCATGAAGGCTGTGTTCAGCACCTAAAGGGCCACAATAGACCATTAAAACCTTGCCTTCAGCATTACTCAAAGGTTCTTGCTACATCTACTTGTGATTTAGCTAGGAAATGCTAGGGAACTAGTTTTCAACTTGGCAATTAGCTGGTTGTCTGGTCATTTGTTAGCTAATAGGAAATGGAGCCAACAAGCTGGTCCAGTCACAGCTAACCTGATGGCATTGATATACATATTCTGTGCAACATATGAGACAGCTGCAGCAGTAAATCTGTGGCAAATCTTTACAGCAAGGTGGGCAGAAGATTACCGTGGATGGGAAATCTACAAATGCAAAGCCCCGTGAAACACCAGAACTTCGTTCTTTGATCACACGAACATGTTGAAGTGGACCCCAATCAGCCTGCACACAGATGTCTCAACCATGACATTTCAATTGAAATATGTAGCCAGTGGGCCAGATCACTAGCATTGATTCACAGGGAACTGCAAATGACCATAAGACTAAAACATTACCTTCACAACTATTAAGAACATCTCCATGCTTACAATTCAAGCCAACCTGAATAGCATCAAGAGATGTCTTGATAATATGGGTATAGGCATTTCAAATCTGACACCTTACCTGTGGGCAAGAAAAAAGAAAAAGAAAAAGACCCAAGCACCAAAAACATAGCAAAGCCTGAGGAGCAGTGTGGACAACAGCAACAGGCTAAAAAACTGTGGCATATGTCACTAAAGACCACTTGTGCATGCAGCAAAAGCTGTTGGAACAAGAATATGGGATGTAAAATATGCTGAAAGATGAAACCAAAAATCCTGTTACAGTTTAAAATGAGCCTAGAGAATCCTTAGCTGCCAGACGGTCTCTCAACTATGACTTCAAAACCACAACACAAGCAATATGAGAGATGTATGGTAAACCTCTGAAAAACTGAAGAAGACTTTGACATTTGCCAGATTTCCAATTTGAGGTTCCAAAACACAATGAATCAACCCACATGCAGAATGTTATCTCTCAATGGAATGTGGAGTTACCAATGCTTGGTACAAATCGTCTTCTACAGTTTTCTGAGAAAGACCCTTGACCACCAGTGTGGCTGATGGGGCCTGCAGTCACAATTTACACAACATCCAACAACCTCAGAAAGAAAAACAAGAGGTTGGTTCATAGTCAAGATTCTCAATCTTTCATTAGACACTCAAGACCTTGATGCAGACTTCCTTGCATCCACAAACATTTGTGTGCCACATAAACCAACAAATTTGAATGGTTAGCACACACTGGCATCAGCTATGTTGAAAGGCATACCAAGGGACTGTGTCCACGATAGCGATTGCTGTCTCTCTCATATCGTCCTCGACTTCTTGATTCATGTTGAGGTGCATCTTCAAAGCTGGATTGGTGGCCTCCCTCTCCTCGGCTCTGACTCTTTGGAGACCTCACATACCTGGACCGCTGGTGCTTCTCACCTGACAAGTGAGAATGCAAACGATCCCGCCCAAACTCCTCCTCAGGACTCCAGTTACCGCGATCACGACCACGGCTGCAACTACGGCTACGGCTGTGACTACGACTGCGATCCCGCTCCCTATCTCTTCGCCACCGAGAAAATCCTCTGTCTCGTCCTCTTCGACCAACCTTCTCCCGAGCAGAATCATATGTGTGGTGCCTTGGATGTTCAACCTGTTCCAACTCTCTGCTGGCCTCTCGACTCCTTAAAGAAGAGCGACTGCGATGATGGTTCCAATCATCTTCCTCATCGAAGATGTCACCATTATGGCTGCCAATGTGTGAAGCTATCCTAGCTGGGGAATGCTCACGGAATCCTCTCTCACTTAACTGTTCTCGGCCAGCTCTGTACAGCAGATGGTCCTGCTTGACTCTTCCGAAAGAATCATGCTGGTATCTATCTCTGCTACAGGCCACATCATCCAGTCCCAGTTCTTCCTCAACAGTTTGGCATTTGGTTGCAGCCCAAGTCCCTGGTCGATTTGATGTAAAACCATCCCCATCATAGATTGGGTCTCCTTCATACCCTCCACTTGAATAATGTGGTTCCCCTTCACATAAAGGAAAGCGGCCTTCATTATACCCTCTATCTCCATAAGCTCCTCCTCCAGACCTATTTGGCAAAAAGCCAAGAGTCAGCGAGTGATCTTCAGCATCATCTGCAGAAAATTGTGAGAAAGACTTGTATGAAGCTTATAGTACATTGAGATTGGACACTTTGTCCTTCAGCCCTCTCTTGTTCAAGACCAAAATAATGCTAGAGCATGAAGCAAGGAACTGGTGACTGTTCTGACACAAATGATGAAGTTCTGGGGATTGTTAACTCATCTCTGTGCTCCTATGATGTTCAAAACAACTCTATGACACAGCAAACCCATATCTATCATGGTGTAACCTTGCCTACAGCCAACAAAGATGACTAGAGAATTTGAAGCCAGTGACAGTTTGAGTTGGAAGTAGAGGAAGAGCAGAACTTGCAACACATGAATCTGTCCTGCTGCTATTGTTGCACAATCCAAACATCAAAATAAACCTACTCATAGAACTGGGCATTCAATCCCTTGAACTGCAATGACAAATGTGGTCATTGGACAATCTACAGTGTAGGCACATTATGGAACTTGGGAGTCCTAACCTACCTACACTATGAAGATGAGCAAGTAGTTACAGGCATCAAGAGCTAGACAGTGACAGCAGGAGCAACAAAGGCAACAGTTGGGAGAGAGAAAAGTGACAAGCAGCCAAGCCATAGCATGAAAAAAGGAGCAATAAGAGTGTGCGAGGGAGAGTGAGGGGCAAGAGACCAGAGGCCAGAGTCGTGGTGGGTGTCATAGCTCTCCAAAGCCTGTGCATCCAAGAGAATAAGGGAGAGTCAGCACCCAACACAGAAATAGGGGAGAGGCTTAACACCTCTGCTTATTTTTTCTCTCTCTGTGAAATCCACAGCCATGACCATATCCATATCTGGGTACTTTGGCGGTTGCGCTGTGCTTGCTCTGGTGTTCAAGGATGAATGGATGGGACATCGAACACATAGACCATTATTGCTTGCCAGAAGCAGAAACCATGCCATGTATTTGAAGGCATTTCTGCCCCCTGCACAGGAAGGGGAAAACCTAAGGAGAATAAACCACATCAACTGTTCTTTTGGTGGATAGTGTATCTTTATGTAAGGCGTACGCTGCTATTTCCCCAGTGCGCAGCTTGCTGCAGGCCATAGCGTCCACCCTCCATTGCGCCACCCGTCTCTTTTTATGCATGGGCAACTTGGGGCTTCTTCTTTCTTCCTCTGCAAATCCAAATTTGATCCTAGTTACCAGTCCTGTTTGCTCAGTGCCTTTCAGATCCTGTCCTGTAATTGAATGCACACACACACACGGCCTTGTTATCACACAGTATCACACCTCCATCTCTCCTTCCTTCTTTCCTTGCTCTGAAATCGCGTTCCCCCGTAAATTTCACACAGCTTCCGCTGGAAAAGAGATAAAAGTACTACTGGCAAGAGCACACAGATTTTATTTGAAACAAAGCCAGGCAGGCTTCATAAAAGCCCCCCTCTTCCTGCAAAGGGTTTCTAGATGCCACTGCTGTGGGCAGAAGAAAAAACACTCTGCATCATCTCAGTGGCACTTTTTGTCCCCAGAAGAACTCAGCCAAACATCATTGTTAGGAACAGCAGAAGGGCATGCGTGTCCACAAGAAAAAAACACTGAGAACAATTTACCTTTCCATTAAATATACTTCCTTGATCCCATGCTAAAATTTTACAATTTAATCACTAACTCTTCAGATTCTCCTCCTCCACCATTCTTCCGGCATCATTGGTGGTCTCCCCCCATATAACAACACAAGTGCTCAGAGGGGATTGGAAACCCTTTCTGAAAGTAGAAGAAGAAGAAGAAGAAGAAGAGAGGTGCACAAACCCAGAAACAGAATCCTGTGGTGTGGTGGTCGGATTTTTACACATCCAGGGTTTCCGGTGTCTCTAACGAAAAAGAACCGTATGCGTGAGATGACAACATTGACACTGCACAGGATGAGAGAAAACACAGATCAATTAGAAAGGGGAAAAAAAAACCCCACAAATTAACAAACCCCACGAATTCTTCTGAGAGAGAGAGGGTGGGGGGAAGAAGCTTACGAGGTGACAGAGACCGTGGATTGCTCCTCCTCCTCAATGGCATATATCCCTTGGAAATCCTATGAGAGAGAAAGGAAGGCAGTAGTAGTACAGAAACCCCTCTTCTGTCAGTTGCCGACTTCTTCTTCTTCTTCTTCTTCTTCACAGAAGAGCTGCTCCAGAACTGTGTTTGTTGCTACCCATTCATTCCTTTTCCCTTGTATAACTCCTGCAACAGAAAGAAAGAAAGAAGATTGAACTCCACGAAATCGAGCCAACAACAACACCCAACTCCTGCAGCAGCAGCAGCAGCAGCAGCAGAGACTCGTCGATTAAGAGAAGGCGATGCACAGAAGATCTCGTAGGGCGCAACAACACCGAACGCATTTGCGGGTGTGGTTCCTAACTGTTCTTCTCCCCCTTTTTCTTCCGCCAAAGGCTCTCTCTCTCTCTTTCTCCCTTGCGCCTCATCATCAGCGGTGTGAAAGGGAACCTAGGCCCTCAGGGGGGGGCGGCGCAGCCACGTCAGGCATCTTTGTGGGGGCTGTTCTGTCTGACGTGTACATAATCAGGTGTGAAAATGGTTGTTTCTAATAGGTTAGGTAATAGCCCTATTCTTATTATTATTAGAGTGAATAAGTGAGTTTAGGGTTTTACAGTTGATGGCTTTCCCCTAGGGTTTTCTCCCGGGCTTCTTCAGTCGTCCTACTACGGTGGAAGGAGGAGCGATGGCGCTCGCGGAGAGAGACCGCGGTCCGCGAGGCGATGCCGGCGCTGCATCTTCCCTCTGGATCGATTTCCTTCTTCTCCCCGAGAAGCTGGAGGAGCATCTCCAAGCTTTGGCCGCCGGTGTGGTCACTGCTCCCACGCCACCCGATCTCATCACCGTCTTCTTGGAGCAGGCATTGATGAACTACAAATCGAGTACGCAAAGCTCCGCTGTGGGCAACAATGTCAAAGACACGGTCTGTTTGGTTTCAGAAACTCTTCTCTCTGTTTTTCCATTCTAGGTACCCATTTATTTGCTGTTGTATATAATGCTGTTCCCTTAGTCGCAAAAGCTAGGATACAAAAGGATTCGATGAACAGTTTGGTTCCGGTCTGGTACCCTTTTCCATTTAAGGTTTTGCCTTCTTGGTCTGGAGATGGTCGCAAAGTTTGTTGAGGGAATACTCGTGGTGCAGTTTTTGTTGGTGTGTTTGAGTCCTTAGCACAGCTTAGAGCGCTTGGGAGACATGACCCATGTCTTTGTTACCACTGCAGGTGCAGTTGCCATTAGCAGTGAACCGCAAAGTTGGTAGGACAGCTGCGTTGCTGTGTGAGAGGGCTGCAAGAGTGGCCGTGGCAGCAGATCTTTCGCTTTTTGAAATTGAAAGTTTGGTGGTCTCGCAACAACATCAATTTATGCTACTTAAGGCTTTGGTGAAGCATGACAAGAGCAGATCATTGATACATGGCTGTAATTTTCACCGATGGCTTATTCGGAATGTATTGCAGTCACATCCCTTGGCATCGGCTGCACCAAATGTTGTGTTTCCTGGAGCCCACTCAGGTTTGTGGGCATTGGGAGAAGACTTGCCTGATTCACTCACGACTCTGGAGAATGGAGTTGGTTATCCTTTGTCAGGTGGGAAAAGCAACCAAGGTATCACCAGGGATGCCTTGGCTGAAGAGGAGAGACTGTCAGTTGAGTTCTTGGAAGGGGTGATTATGGATGAGAGCAATAATGCTACTACTCTGCAAGGGTGTGGGGATTGTGAGCACCCAGAAACTGTCCTGCCAAGTGCACATGGTGCTGCTGATGAGGATCATGAATGTGAACAAAACAGCTTGGTATCTGAAGAAGCCGTGGACAGCCAGCCTGGTGCTGAAACTGTGATCAAGCAGGGTGCACATGTCAAGAACTTGATGAGCAAGGGCTACAGGTTATTGAGCTTTTCTTTTTGTTTCTGGCTGGATGTATACATTGCATCTTAGGTGAAGACCTGGATGTAACCAATGGAGGATGAACCATGTGCCATTCCAGGGACCCCCTTGTTTGGGTCTCAGAACAGTGGTGAATCAGCTAGCAGCAGTTAGACTTCAAATGTCAGATCTGGATTCTGTGTTGGCACAATACTGCTTCGTTCTTGTGAGCTAACTTTAAGAGAGCTGGAACAATATCATAGTTTATGCTTGATGGCATGTGTAGACTTTGTGAATTGAATTTCACTCAAATGGTAAACCCTGCTGCACCAGGTGCCAAGTTCTGCTGGATGTTGGTGAATTGCACTTCATGAGGGGGCGCATTCGCAGAGCTCATGAACTCTTCACAAAGTGCTCAGAATTGTTAGCTGACAATTCAGCACCAGAGTGTGTGGGAGAGCCTGACAACAGTTCAGTCCAGGGCATTATTCCAGGTTTGCAGAAGTTGGAATATTCAAAACGAAATATTTCAGCATCTTTAGTTCCCCTTGAGAGGCTTGGGGGTTTTATCATTGCATGCCAGATGCTTTTGGGCATTCCATCAAATCTGAAGAGTGGGGATGAAAGCAGTCAATCTCTACCCAACTTTGGAGATATTGAGTATCCATTGGCCAGTCTTTACCCTCTACCACCAGCACAAAGAGCAATCATCGCATGTGAGCAAAGCAGGTGCTATGCAAGGCGAGATACTCAAGTGTCATCTGTAAACAGACCTGCATGCTATAAGTCCATTACACTGGACACTTCAACAAAAAGAATGAGAATTGTTCCTGTTGAAGAAGAGATTCAGGAATCACAACAGATGGATGGAATTAGATTTGTATCAACCCAATCTAGCTTCCAGGTCCCTGTAAGTCAGTATCCTCCAGACAATGTACATGGAGCAAAAGGAATTGAGAGCTTAGCCACACTACTTGCCAATCAACCTGAGCATGAATCTGGTCAGGAGAAATTAGATGAAATCCAGGGAGTTGAGCTGCAGGAATCAGCTACAAACAAGCTGGTGAGGGCTGAGGAAACAGTGAATGCAGTGATGCCAGGTATGGATATGGATGATAGAATCATACAGGTGAATTTACTTGGGAGCACAAGAAGAGTGGTGGTTTGGAACTGCAGAAATGTTTTACAATTGGTGTGGTTTTGACTGATCATGAAAGGATGGTTGTGGATGCAGGAACTCTAGATGGAACAAAGCTAATCCAGGCTGTAGTCAATGATACTCTAGATGGTTATATACTTTGGGGTTACCGGCTTGCCTTGGAGAAGGATCCCCAGATTGTGATCTCTCTTCAGTGCCTGCTTGTAGCTTGCAATATAGTTAGACATATCATTGAAGGGTGTCCAATTGAGTCATGTCTTGGCATGAGCAATACATTTCAGAACTACAGAGAAGGAGTCGAATTTCTCATGTTGCTTATGGCTGCAGTCAAAGAGGGGTTTGATAGAGAAGGCTTGAGCTTAGACAGTGCTACCTCAATCACAGTAAACTCAAATGACAATGTGCAAATGCAGCCTCTAGGGTTTACCAAACACAACCTGAAAAGAAAGCTTGAAGAAGAGGCTTGTTTTGTCAATAATGAGGCTTTGGTTTCACACATCTGTGATTCTGCTCTTTATATATGTTGTATTTTGGAAAAGCCCTGGTGTTGGGATGCGGCTCTTAAGCACAGGCTTATCAGCCATACACAGATTCCAATCATTGCTGCTGAAGTACCCATTATTTCTGCAACAGAAATGGATGTCTTGTTGAAAGCAGATGATGGTACAAATCTGGAGTGCACTGGTGAAGATGTACATCTTGAGGATGGGCTGTTGTGGACACAACAAAGTGCAAAGTTGTCCACACAAACTAGAAGTTTTACCTATGTGTCTGGAACAAGCACAGTAAGACACCAACTGTACAGAGCAAAGGAGAGTTTGAACTTCTCTTTAGAAGAGGAGTCTATACTCTCTGCAATTCTGCGAGCTGAGAGCCTTAGGGAGATTGAAAGTCTCGTCTTGAAGGTCAAGAAGGAAGATCGAGATTGCAGCATGGAAGCAGATTTAGAGTTAGGAAATTCAAAAACTACAATTAGTAGGATGCAGCTGAGTTCACCTCCTACAACCAGGAAATGGGAGGAAATTTCAGGGAGGTCTGCATTCAGGAGCATCTTCAAGATAGGACAGTTTGCAGCCAAAGAAACTCACAGTGAGGTGTTGAACATTTCTGTTGATGTAGCAGCAATATTGCGATGCCAAGCATTTCATGCTTTGAGCAGTAGAAGGCAATCTACAGTGGCAAAGAGGTTGTACAAGCTGGCATTTGCAACAGATTCAAAAGAGAGGGATAGCTTGGTAATGTTGTGGTTGCTTGAACATGCAAACCCAGCATGGCAGCAGCAAGGGGTAGTAGGGATCAAGAGCTTATCTGACAGGAAGAAATTAGAAAGAAGCAACTGTGATGTGCCACGCAATTTTGGACTACTGAAGTACACACTGCTTTATTTGGTAGAGAAGGAACTTTGGGATGATTTAGCAGAACTCTGTCAATGGGGCACATCTCTTCTAAAGGACCTCTCTGGAATGGAAGAAAAGAGTCGGGAGAGGAAGGGGTTCAATGAAGGAGCTGGCAACAAGGGGAAAGCAACAAGTGGCCATATTAGGCATAAAAGATTTGCTCAAACACTGAAAGTGGCCAAAACACTTGGGGATTTAATCCAGCTTTGCACCTCCTTGCAGGTGTGCCTTCTTGTTCAATGCTCAAATTGCATGGTTACTACATGCTAGCAGACTTTGAGATGATGTATCACTTACTTTTAAGTATACCCCATGAGCTGATGGAGGTCAATTAGGAGTCATGGCAACTCATCACTGCCATGCATGACAGAGGTGATGGGTCTGATGCTTTCTGAGTGACACTCATAAGGGCATGACTGTACTTGTTATTGTCCTGATAGTTTTTTGGGTTTGTTGAAATTGATAGAACGGTTACCTTCAAATTGTTGTTGTGGAGTTTTCTCCACAGATCTCATAAATGTGAAGTATTCCCCATGATTTTGTTGATAGTCTTAGGTCTCTCACAAGTGCCACCAATCGGGAAGTGAACTGCTTGCTGTTCCCATGAGTAGTACTGCTTTTGTCCTGGTTATGAAAATGTTAAAAGTGGAACAAAATGTTTGGGGTCTACAGACTGCCACAGGTTTCAATCATTTCAACAAAGATGTAGCAGTGGGTTCAACCGTGTGGCAACTTTTTGAGGATTTCATGTGCATGCTGGTGGGTGTGGATGCTGAGAGTCAGTCACAAAGGGTTGATGATGTGACTGAACCACATGGTATCCAAAGTGGATCAGCTGCTCCTGGAGCTAGGACTGTCCCTCTCATTCCACATGTGACAAATCCTCGAGTGCTTACAAACCTGGCAAGCTTAATGGCTGGCTGGTTGCACAGGTGTCATGCTGTAGGACGCACAACATGGCCACTTGCAGTTGAGAGATATGGGGTATTGGCTGGTGTGACAGCAGGGGCCTCTCTCCCTCCTCCTGTTGGGTCCCTTCCTCATGCAGCCTCTGTTTACAGACCAGTACCACCAAGGGTTCCACCTGAATTTGGGCGTGATCTCTTTGGTGTTCTGCTGGAAGGAATTGTCCAGGTTCCAGGTGTGTTGGAGGAAGATAAAGAGAAGGGGTATCGCTGGCTACAAGGTCTTGCAGATCTCGCATTTGAAGATGAGGCCTATGTGAAGGCTCTTCAATTATACTTGCAGGTAACTGCTTGGGGTGTCTTAATTTGCCCTGTGCAGGAGCTTTCTTTGGAAATTATTGGACAGAATATCATTGCTGTTCATTGGCCAGAAACTAACACACTGATACCTTCAAAGTGCTAGTTAGATTTTTCTCTGCAATTTCGTAGATATTATTCTTGACCTTGCTTGTATGATACTTGTTCTACGTGGCTTCCAGCATTTTGGTGGAAACTGTATGATGGTTGGCAATGAGTGCAATTTTGTGTACTGTGGCACTAATGTTGCTGGCAAGAACCCTTCACCAGATCTCAAGATACAGCCTTCAATGTCTTAACAACCAATAGCAACTGAGAGATATCTTTTGTAAAGAATTGTTGGTCTTGAACTTCATTTAGCTAGTAAGGGGATGGTTAGAACTTGAACTCATCAGTCTGCTCCTGTGCCTTGTTTTTGTGCAGGCTGGAGCCATTAGAAGTGCACATTACTGTGATCGATCCTCTAGTATGCCCCGTGATGTCTTCACACCCTGGGTGGTAAGCTCTTGTAATAGATCAACTGATCCTTTTTTTGATACGGAATTTTCAGGATGGTTTGTAGATTCCTGGTACAAAACCAATGTAGAGGTTATTTTAGGATCTGAGCATGTAAGCAGCTTCTGCACATAGCCTTTGTGGCATCAAGTATTGTTTCTGTTCTCATAATCCATCTGGCCTCTTGCTTGAGGTGATTGGGGACTAATCATTTATTCCTGCATGTTGGTCAGATATGACTTGCTTTATGATTGACTTTGCAAGTTATTGATAAACCATCTAGAGTCTGTGTACCTGATGATATATAGCTGATACCAAGATTGGGCCTACATTTTTAGCTAAAGCCTCAGGTATTTTCATCAGGCCAACATCCATCTGGGGATTTGAACCAGCTACCATCAACCACATGCCAATGATCCAAAATGGGTAAGCTATTAGATTGATGGTTAGTCCTTCTGGTTCAATGTTGACAGATTTGGTTTTTCGGTAATGTGTTTAACAGATAAGAAGGATGGTGGCAGCATGCCGCGCAATAGGAGCCAGTCTGCAGGCAGCAGTATTATGTCAAAGTTTACCACAGCCTGACCACGAGTCTGCATTCCACATATTGCAAGAGAATCCCCTGGTTGTGGCTCGAGATGCAGCTGCCTACTTTGACTGTGTGTGGGAGGTAAGCATGATGTGCTATTCAAGTTGGAGATTATATACTACTACAAAGCAGTTATTTGCTATCCAGCATGTCATTGATTATCTACACAAGGTGATGCATTGTCTTAGCACTGCAAGCTTTTTTGTGCAGACATAACTCCAAAGCTGTCAAAAACCTCAATATTTGTCTCATTACAGTCTAGAACTTTATAATGTAAGAAATTAAACAATTCCTTGCAAACTTTTGCTATTCTAATAGTCAGTAGTCCTAACCAAGCAACGCAGTACCCCTCTGTCCTCATTATTGACATTGAAAGTTCATTTCCTTGAGCTAAACTATCTGCTCGATGTAGGTGTTGGATTTTGTTCTTTGCTTGCATGAGCAAGACACTGATTGGGGGGAGGTGTAGTGCAATGTCAGTCTCCTTCCTGAAATGGATCAGCTGAAAATTTGTTTGTGCACCCAAACTTACATCTGCTATCTGTCACCTATTGTATTATGCTTTCTGTTTTACTTCCCTGCTTACATCAGAGGGTAGGTTTGTACTACGCATTGAGCACCAAGACCTTAGTGCAATGAAAAATCACTTGCACATGTTTAAACAACAGTTGTGAGGAGCATGGACACCTCAGGGTATATTGATGGGGTTATGAGGGTGGTCTTAGAACTAGCACCCCTTCATAGATTTGAATATGGTAAAAGACCTTGAAGGGTAGCAACATAAATTGCTTTGTACTTTTGCAATTGTTGCAAACATCCTAAGAACAAATGTTTGCTCTTCTGGAGCTGAAATGGTTACTGAAGGTTGTTTAGAAAAGATTTGAATATGGTAAAGGACCTTGAAGGTAGCAACATAAATTGCTCAGGACTCTTGCAATTGTTGCAAACATCCTAAGAACAAATGTTTACTCTCACTGAGCTGAAATGGCTGCTGAAGGTTGTTATGGAAAATGTTTGGATTGATGGATCAGGTGCCATTACTGGAGTTGCTCCTGTACATACATGCAAAAAGTGGGGATGAGGAACAGGTCACTGCCTTGATAGCTCTGCTCCAACAACCAGCTCTGAATGTGCACAACCCTCCTTCAATCAGGATTGCACATGTTGGATCCCTGGAGCAACGATTTCTGCAACGTTTCGCTGGTGAACTTCTTTGACAAATTGGCTGGGAATGGTTGGCCTAGATTGACAGGCCCATAACTTTGAGAATCATGCACTCTTACAGGTTGCACTCAGGGGTCTATTGAGGAGACGTGTCACTTTTTTCAGGTGAAATAATATCTCAGATCTCGTCCTTGACTGACAGTTTTTTCTTGTTTGAAGCTTGAGGTCAATACCTTGTTAGGACCATGTTGTCATTAACATGAGCTGTTGCACCCTGAACCAGTGGATTACTTCTTTTTTTAGGATACATGTCAAGATCAGCCAAGATAAATATGTTCAATGTTGTGCGGTCGACGTGTTTGCTGAAAGTATAATCAAGCTCATTTTTTTCTGCATGCTTCTAAGGGTTCATCTTGGTTTTGGTGCAGGAACAATGCACTGGTCAGCAATTTTATCATTCATATCCACACCTTGGCCTGCCACTTTTGCAGTTGTAAGAGCTGAGAACGTAAAATGTCCTATTTCTAGCCTCTGATGTGCCATTTTTTGTTGTTCCTTTCCCCTGGTTCTGAAAGTCCTTGTCGGGAAGTGCTTCTTTGACTTCAAGGAAAAGTTTAAACCTTGTTCTGGCTTTCTTAATCATGGGTATGGAGATTTCTTGATTCTCATTAGTTATTATGAACTTCTGATAGCAGGCTTAATCTAAGATTGAGAAGTAAATCCAAACCTTCTATTTTTGCAGTGGTATAACATGCACTGAGCTTATAGAGATTTTTTTCTCCCAATTGGGTAAAAAGATCTTCAGGCACTTCTGGTTAAAACAGTGCCATGTTTTCAGCTTCTTTGGTTGTAGTTGTTATGGAGAAGTTTTTTTGGGGCATTGGTGATGTAGGTTCTTCATTCTTACTGAATGGCTTCAGACCTTAAAGTGGGCTTGCAAGTTGGAGGTCAACAATACTTTTGTCAAGACTACTATGAGGTTGAGAGTAATAAGAGTATGATCAGATTGATGTCCGCCCTTGGGCCTGAATATATTTTGCCGATTCAATGAAAAGATGTACTCATATCAAACTGTTGAGTTGATTACAGAGAATTGACGTCAAGCATGCACTGTTTTTTTTGTTTATTATTTAGATGATAGTTCTGATTGCTTCTTGAGTTGTCCCTTGATCCTTGTCTTGTTTTGTGGCAAGTTTTTGCCAGTTGGCAACCAAAATAATATATGTCATTGCTTTGTTTGCTTTCCAAAACTTCAATAGATAGGAAGCCGCTATGCATGCATTGGGGAAATGTGTTTTGGGAGCTTGTGAGAACTCAACAAATTTTACATCTTTGTTGATTAAATCCTCCTTTGTGTAGGTTCATAACATCAATATGTTTTGCATTAGTCATGATAACCCACCATTATGCCATCATATGCCCTTGCTTTTAGCTTGTTCTTTTTTGGCTCTTCTCTAGGAATGGTTCAAAGGTTCTACATTCATAAATCCCAAAGATCTAGTCTCATTCATGAGCAGTTCATTCACTTTTGGATTCAATCTGGTTAGACACTTATTTTGAATATAGGCTTTTGTTTTCACTACTTCAATCCAAAGACGATTTTGAATCTTGCAAATAAGCATCATGGATCGAGCTTTTTCCATTTAGGACATGTGCATCCAGTCTACTAACTCTCTTTTGTTGAGTTGATCATGTCATAATTATTGATGCTTGATTCGTTGCTGATCATAATAATTGATACATCCTTTGGAAAACAACTCCTCTCTTCTATATTTGCAAAATGTTTTTTTTTTTTTGGTTTCATTGTTTGGTATTTGCTTTAAGGATGTTGAAATTTGATGTTTGTTTACCAACTTTTCAGTTGGAGAAATAGATCCATACTTTTTTTTGCTATAATTATCCAAAAACTTCAAGTGAAACAATCCATCAATGAATTTATGAGAAGTGGTATGCAAAGCTCAAAGTGTATAGGAACTTTGGTGAATGATATAGACTCTTTTAGGAACCTTTTTCCTACTTGCTTCCCTAGTTGACATTCTTGGCAAACTTCATTGATTTTATGTACAATTGGAATCCCCATCACCATACTATGTGAAGACATGAAATGTAGGCTTTGATAACCAATGTGAGAATTGTCTCCTATGCCAAATTTCACTTGGTATGTTGCTTCTAAGATGCTAACTTCTAGTGATCCTACTAGTGGCCTAATGTCCAACTTGTACACATGTTTGCCATGTACTTGCTTTTTTTTATGTTACATCCAAATTATCCAACACTTGTACTCATAGAAGATGATAGACATGACATCTACTAACAAGCCATCAAGCAATAAGATTTTTGTATAAATGCTTGATTTTTATTCTTAGAAGTGTTATATGAACACTTACATTTCCAATTTTGACAATAATAATAGGTTATTTATTGCTTTAACATACATACTTGAAGAGTGCAAAAACTTTTTAAGATTTTCAACTTTATATTTTGTTGAGCTTTTGGAACTTTTGGAGTCTCAACCAATTTGGGTTTTTTTCTTTAATGATGCAATAACACCTTCAAGGAGTTCCTATGGATTGAAGCTACAAATTGAAGCTATAGGGTGAAAGTGCACTACAATGTCCATAAAATCACATCACATGACAATTTTTTAAATCCACAAGATTTTGGACTTTATAATTAACCATGGAACAAAGTAAAAATGATTAATGAGTAAAAATGATGAGAAGAAAAAAAATGTTACAACATTCTATATGGTATATACACATTGTGTGAATTTCATGAATAGATTTTGCATTGGACAATAGTTAATATATTGGACTTTTGAAAGATTACCAAAAACCTTGTAATAATCCATGTCATAAATGAATATGGACTCAGTTTTTTATGATAAAATATTCATCCTAATGAGTATTTTGGCATGGAATTTGGTGTGATGAAGATGTCTTTTTTTTGAAAAAAATTGAAAGAGTTTTGAAAACCCAAAAGATCAAGAAATATTGAAATTTCTATTGAAATATGGGGTTTTTTAGTAAAGTCCTTGACTCAATGAAATAAATTGTTAAGATGTTCATTTTCCAAATATAATATTTTCATGAGTTAAAGCTATGGTTGTAAAAGTCCTAATCATAAATTTTTATTGACACCTTGCCACATGTTTTAAGTGATTCAAGGTACGGGTCACTAGATTTTGCTCCACAATGTTAATTTGCCTAATTGCAAGCATGACAAAGTAAAAAAAAGAAATAATTTGTTGAATATGCAATAAAAAAAAGACATCATGTTTTCAATATAAATATAAGAAAATAAATTTAAAACTTATGTAAATAGAAATATAAAACCATTGGGCCTTCCATTGAGTTTATGATAAGTTGAATGCAAAGTTTTTTAATTTTTAATATAATACAAATAGGTATTAAAAGCATTTACAATTGTCTTAGAAAACATTATGTTCAAGCCTATTTTTACATTAGGATTTTGATAGATTATGATTATAACATGAAAATTTTGAGAACACATTAATATATTTTAAGCACCCATCAACTTGTTGGAAATTTTGAAAATCCAATTAAAGTTTTACTTTCACTATTTGAAACTTATTTTTTGCAAGGTCAAATTTTTAAAGGGTTTTCACCGTTATAATGAACTCCACATCTGCCTAAAACTACTACACCTTAATGTGCTCTCACCATACGAGGATCCATAATGTGTTTGGGATGATCCTTTGTGACAATATTGATTAATGAGTGTTGTGATTACACTATTATAACTTGAGTTAGCATTTAACATGCAAGTTTCTTGATAGAAATTTCTTTTTTCTAGCAATTAGACTTTTAATATAATTCATTTTCATTGAAAAGTTGTAGGTTCTGTTGTGTTGTAATTCATCTATTAATTAAGAAATTTTCCTAGTTCTAATTAACAAGATTTCATTGTCATTCTTATGTGGTTGTACTGTGGATGATGTCCATTTTCTTCATGCAAAAGTTGTCCAACAAGATCAATAAATGTCAATAAATTTCCCATGTCAAAGATGGCATGTATGGAAGAATGATATGATGTTGAAATCGTGTTTAAAATAGTCCCAATGGTGTTTCCATTTTCCATCCACATTCCAATGGTTGATAATTAAGCTATGATGATTACAAAATATTGTATATAACATTTTATATTAGTTTCTTTTGAAAATGTTAACAAATGCAACTTGTTTCAAATATGAAGTTTTTGAATGTTGTACCCTAGATCTCATATTGGCATTGAAGGTGGAGCCATACCTTTCATATATCTTCTTACAACCTTAAACAAATGTGCAAATACAATTAAATGACCCACTCATGACATAATGACTAGTCAATTTTACATGTTTTTAAGTGACAGGTTAAATTAACATTGAAAATGTTTGGTGTACTTATATAACAATATTTTTCATATATTATGGGATCATTTGGATAAAATTGAAATGAGTTTAATGAATATAAAATACACAAAAAAGAAATTCTAAATCACCAATGCTTTCATTTTTTTCAATTAAAATTTTGAATTGAAATGCATTGAAAATAGTATAATAATGAATAGTCTATAGCTTTACATAATAATATATTGCAACAACTTTTTGGGTCATAAGAATTTATGTTGACTTGTAAATTCCTATTTTTAAAATGATTTATTTGAACACCAAGGGCATTTTTTTTTTCATTTTTTGATATCAAAAACTTGAAAAAAATAACCAAAAGTTAACAAAACTAATCCAGTTTGTGATAGAAAATAAAATTCTTCAAAAAAAATTCATCAAAGTTTTTTTTTCCCAAAAGGGGAAATTAAATGTTAAAATTTTTGAGGGGTATTATGTGAAGGAACCATTTTGTCACATTATTAGTACCTAGTTTTTAAATATGCACATATTTAAAACACCTTAAATTTATTATAAATTTTTATATACAACAAACTTTGATACCATAATTTTGTTAAATGTTTTGGTTATAATAAAAAATCGTAAAGAATGATGAAGATGCAATTGACCAAGGTAAGATCATGTGATAACACTATTAATTTTTTGGCATACCAAGGTCCAAGTATAGTTGGGATGTCATAAATGGTTGTTACAAAAAATATCCAATGGACCTTTTTAATTAAATATGCAAGTTGTTTCTAATTTGAACAAGTTTAAGGATTCCTAATAAGTCATAGGAAAAAACCAAGACTTTGTTTCATTAAATGAAAAATGTTCAAGGACTCATCAAGAATGTGTACACAAATTAATTTAGCCCAATATTCTTACCACAAACACCTTGGGTGTAATGTATATAAAACATTCAAATGAGACAAAAACCAAGTACCCTATTGTAATGTAATAGGTTCCAAAAAATGAAAATTATGTGCTATTAATAGAAAATGGCCCACATTGGATAATTTAATTATTTGAACATTCATAAGTGAAAACAATAGATATTATAAACACTTATATAAGATTTGAAGGGAATTTATTTCATTTTAATGAAAAAAGGGGGAATTTTATGACATGTCTTAAGTTTTGTGGAAAAATGGTAAGATTGGGTGTTCTAGGAGTCATTCCTTATGCAATTGGTGCATGAATACAAGAGAGAATGAATAAAAGGACAAGACGAACAATGAACATATGATTATTTGTATAGTGGTGGCCAAACCCTAATTCAAAACAACAATACCAAGATGTTAACCTAATTATAGGGTTAAACCATAAAAAATTTAATCGAGGTTAGTGATTACTTATGGCTTTAATTGGGATTAACATATAAAAACTACATTTAGGGCATGATGAAAAAGAATATTTACTAGTGAGAAGCATGGAAAATAATGTCCTTCTAGAACATGCAACAAGTTTGAAGGCATTGTGAATCATGGGCAAATGCTTCTATAACCATGTTAATGCATGTATAAGTTGCATCAACAATATCTCCTTGGAATAGAAGGAATAATTGTGTCATGTGAACACCAAACACATGCATATGTATTAATTGTTAATAAATTCAATTAGTAGGTTAACAAGTGAATTAAAACTAATAAATGAACCAATAATTGAACATGGAAGAACATACGAAATGAATAATGAAATGAACATGAAGGAATGTGAAATGACAAACACTTCCACCCCATTGATAGATAAATCATTTTGAAAAAAATACAATTTAGATGGGTATATTTTGCTTTGTCACCTCCCAATTACATAGCTCAAAAAAATGTTAAGTACATATGGTGGGTTGAAGCACGGTTGGGGAATCCCAAAATCTTTAATACATATGTCATATTTTTTCTATTTTTTTTGTAATATGGAACATTAACACATACCCTATATATTAATATATCATTTTTTATAATAAAAAATCCTATCATAGAATTTTATTTCATTTATTCAACAACCAACATATGGGACCCCATATATTTTTATTTGTGTATTTTATAAATTGAAAAGGAATGTCCTCCTTGGCTTTGAATAACCAATTCAATTTCATCACATCATTTTGATTGACTAACCCATTGTTTGGAAGCATATAACAAAAGAATTAATAGTGAGTCATTTTAATATGTTTTTATTATAAAAGATTGTTTCTTATTAAAGATATTAAAATAAAAATGGCTTTTACCTATTGATTAGGCCAACTTCACATCAATAATTGAGCCTACATGTAAGCTTATTTTTGTGCCTCTATCATGTATTTGAACAAGAATATGTACGGAGTTTATGATTGTCAAATAATGAAAAATAATAGTATAATTTTAGCTCTTGCCAATGGCACCAAGTCCCAAATACGTTATTTTTTGAAATGACATGTAACATAGATCTTCCAATGATGATACTTATTTACTTTTGCAAGTATGAGTAAAATTACCTAAAAACATTGTTTCAAATAAACTTGCCATTGTATAACATGTTTGATAACCTCTTCAAGTATCATTAATGCCAAAAATAACAATCTACACATACATCTACAATTACATTTTAAAAATATAAATTGAATATTACAAATATTTATATATTCATTGGAGCTATTTTCACAATGTTTGTACATTTGGAATGGAATTACACTCGTGCATTCTTTAAAAACTCATTGAGATCCCCTACAAATGATTATGACCCTAGAGTTTTAACACCATGTAAAATTCAACCTAATTGATAAAAACAAGTATAAAAAAAAAAAAACAAAACCCATATTAAAAAAAGGTAAGCCTTTTTATTAATTAATAGATAACAAAAAGAAATCCCAACATGTATTCTCAAGCCAGAGTCTATCTAGATAACAAGAGCATGACACG
>Ga0209611_10001805_pt1 | contig 37205 bp, 19 predicted proteins | sample S1TSphgellanicum_3_FD_187693 | JGI IMG/M metagenome (GOLD analysis project Ga0209611, IMG submission 187693) | Host-associated microbial communities from peat moss isolated from Minnesota, USA - S1T2_Fc - Sphagnum magellanicum MG (SPAdes) (version 2) | ecosystem: Host-associated > Plants > Peat...
AGGGAAAAACGAGCAGGAACCCAAAAAAAAAAAAGTACAATGGTCAGCAGCAAAAAGAAATGGACTGTCATGAACCCCATCCGGCGCCCAATGAAAAAACGCAACCCATCCAGTGGACAGAACGGCCAACTGGTGCATTGGTGGGTGCTAATTCACTCTGGCCTGGAAGTGGAACTGGCAAACTGAAAACTGGAACCAGCAGATTACCTCGAGGTTCCCACCTAGGCAAAAACCTTAAGAAGTAACTGAATCCCACACCAAAATTCGTTACCTTATCATTGGGATACCTCCAGTTTTTTGCAGTAATTGGTTAGAATTTTTTTTCAAACTCATGGTCACAGGTTTCTTGGATCTACCCTGAGGGAACAGATTTCACCTATATGAGTGACAACTTGGAGCCCTAATTGTACTCTCTATGTGTATTTTACAGGTCGATCCTGGGTTCAAACCCTGGTACCCACATGATATGTGTATTTTACATATCAGATTCATTTTGCACTCAATTACTTAACCATATTCCACACTTATGATCTTTGATGACTGTGTTCCTATCTTCAAACCCTTCCCCTACATAAAGACCAGCATGATTTTTTTTTTTGGCTAACACAAAAAGTGATAAAATGGGAAAAACAATGCAAATATGCAAAAGATAGAATAGTGAGTTTGAAAATTGTACCTCCAGAAATGTGGAAGGCCCAGCACATGGGGGATCCAGCCGGGATCTCAAATCCAGAAGGGTCTGTTTTCAGACCCTTCTCCTATACTTAAGCACAGACCTCTTGCACAAGACTACTGAAACAAACTTGTGGTTAGAAGATCAGCACTTACTCCATGCTTGATTTCACACCAACTTGAGAATGGCCAAGTTTTCTCCTAGATAGTTGGTGTGAAAACAGAGATTTAGTTTGGGTCACGCAAAGAGCAGGTACCAACTCCAGTCACCTCCCTTCTATTTTTCAGTGGGATTGCTCAGTATCTAGTGTTATTCGCTTTCTTTACTGAATCTCATCTTGCAAGCTGAAGTCTCGTCTGAATTGCGTCCCCTTAGTTACAAACGTCAAGTTCTCTTATGCGCTGTCTCCTTTGCGCACCAGCTCGTTAGCCAAATCTGCCCTTGCTCCAAACTAATCTGTACCTTAAACCAATTGATTCCAGACCTCACAGCGCTTTAAGCCTAAGGCGTAGAGAGCCCTAGGTAGTAGTTGGGCCTTCCTGGAACCTGAACATATCCTATATTATCCACAACGCCTGTGTCTTTTTCCAAGCCCTAAACTAAAACCTGTTGCTGTTTCGCCTTTCGTTCTTTAAGTCAATAGCGGGGCTGAATTTTTGGAAGTGCCCCAACTCGAGGGCTGTACACTAAACAGTTTTGAAAAAAAATCATTTGTTATTTTAATGTGTTTATACTTGTGAACCAGGTGGGGGAACGTTCACATATGTGTAACCCACTGCAGAACCTGGCAGAGGGGCTTCCGTGCTCATCAACCTCTTCACTCTGGCACACGGTGAGAACATTTTTCAAAATTGTTACGCTGGGTAAGGCACTGACCTTCAGGGCAGCTCTTGTTCACAAAGGTCAAAACCTTTGAAGCCCCAAAGGGCGGTGCCTTACCTTACACATGACAACCCAACCAACGAACCAGCAAAACCATAAATGTTGCACTAGTCCTAGGTGTGAACCAAGGACAACACAACTGGGGCTAGGACAGCGATAGACTTAAGAGCAATGGGAATTAGAGTACCAAGCCATTGTATATGGCCGTAGTGAACCAGCACCCATCAGTGGACCATGCAAAATATGGTTGTTATTACTGAGTTGTGGATGAACCTCAACTGGGTTAATATTTGGTTTCAACTTGGTAACAAATTCTCTAGGAATAGGTCTCATATATATGTAGATAGGTAGAAAAGAGGTAACTACTAGGTAAGTAATTGGTTTTTAGTTTATACATATTTAAGTGCTGTTTTTACTACCTACTTACTAACGACCTGCTTTGTGGTTGTTAGTAGGCATGTAATAAAACAAAGCAACTAAGCTAACCACCATGGTTAGCTAGGGAACTGGCACCCAACAGAAATCTGTTTCCTGACCACTTACCATCCATCCTTCATGTTGCACTGGTGGGCGCTGGTTCACTGTGACCATTATATATGGCCTGAGCTGCGTGTGCCTATGTCATGGCACCAACAATACTATGGCCTTTCAAAATAAAGCTTTGTAGCACCCTGATTTCTGGATGACTTGATTGATATCACAATGGTTTTAGTGGGGATAATTGAAGTACAACGGATGTTTCTTGGACACATGGTGCGAAGATTGTTGAAGTGATCATGGGATAAAGTAACATTATCAGCATATATACTTTCCTGGGTATGAAGGTCCCACATGAGTATCCAGGCAACTTGCATAAACAGCTCCCTAAAGTGTACCTGCAACAATCACCACTATGTAGCAGAAGTAGTAAATGATTTTCTTTTTTCTTTTTTCTTATCCATTTGTACATTTTCCTACTCTATGGTGTGTCTATCAATAAAGTTTTACAGGGTTGCATCATTTTGACAACGAGAGTGTGTACTTTGGGCCAGAGAAAATTGACCCACACACATTGGGAAGTTCCCCCAATTCAGCACAATGAAACTCTTGAATGTCAATTTCAATCCCATAAGAACATTGTTGGAGTATGTCGGTTCACTATTTAGTATTTTATTAAATGTATGGGTCCATTAATATACATTGGATTGTGGGTTCAGATTGGCCACCAACACCATTACTATTTTTTTCACTAATTTAAATATAGGGGATGTGGGTCCCTCTTTCCTGTCACTTTTAGGAATTCCTTTTATTTTTAATTATTTTGAAAACATCAGTTGAACCTTTCTTCCCCAAATTCAAGAATGGCGAACTAAATAAAAATGTCACATGAGCTCTTTTTTTATCAATTCAATATACTGAACATATAGTTACCATTTGGTTTAGAGTTTAAAATTATTATGGAAGATGAGGTTGGAAATTGTTTTCAGGTTTAGAATTTATTATCAAAGAGGTGACTAGGGTTTAGGGTTAAGAGAGCATATAACAGATGGAATGCAATCTTAAAGTAGGGCGTTTTTAGACTTGACATTTCGAAGTATCACTAAACCCTTTATCATTACATTCTTGGTTGTTGTTTTGTTTTTTAATGAAAAATAGATTAAAAAAAAAATAAAGTTTCATTGTACATTGTATTATCTCAAGTATTCACACTATTACTAAATATATTAACATAAATATTGATGTAGGGTATACTACAATGAATGATATTGCATACCCATGATAAAATTTCAATAATGTGTAGTGTTTATCACAATGAGATCATAGGTATTGTAATGAATATATATAATGTTTGTATTTAACCTAGTTATGGAATAAAACATAAGTTTGCATAGGTTTAATAATGTGCAAAAGTCTATAATAATTATATTAATGATATTTTAGGGTTTGCAATTCACGTATGAAACACAACCACATGTATTGTTATTGTTTGGAAGTTCCATCATTGGTATTCCATGTCCTTATACATTTAATTTACATGTCTTCATATATATATATATATATATAGAGTGTTATGTACTTATTGTTTGGAATTTGTGATTAAACATATATGTTGTTTCGTTTAAACATATGTGTAACTTCCATATGTTAAATCTCATTACTCACATGTAAAATTGTGTGTACCTAACATTAATGTAGAGAGTGCACATTTTCTAAGGTTATAAAACGTAAATATTGTCAAGGAGTTTGATAATTTGCATTCGAAGCAAATAGACTTACATCATTGGTATTACCATGTTCATATATACCCACATATTAAGTATTGAACTATGACATAAAAATTGGACTTAGGTTTAATTTATGATAAGGATATTTAAAAAGTCACAATTTATTTTATCTAATTTAGCTTGTGCATGTGTGTTCTCATGTTCTAATTCTAGTGGTACATGTAACAGAGTACACCATGGTATGCCCAAAAGGTGTTCATGTTCAAGATGTGTCCACTCTTGTTTTGATGCCCAAATTGTTTTGATACGCCTTGGGGGGAGTTCATGCTGAGTTTGGGAAGAGGGTGCCTTGTTTCCATGGCTTTATGGAAAACAATGAACAATACATAGGAACAAAAAGCGATAGTCAAAGTGGGCCCCAAGAGGGCCACCACTTTATGGATAACTCAATTATGTATGAATTTGATGTTTTAAGAAAATCGTCAAGTTTTGGAGAGAAAATTGTTTTCTGAAAATTTTGCTACACTTGAAACAGATTTAGATTTTGGGGCAGTTTTTCATCAATTTTCTAAACGTTTCATAGTATTTAAAAACTTATCAACAGATAATGCTTAAACTCTTTTGGGATGATGGCTAATACTCAAAAGAAAACTCATTGGGTGACAGGCCACTAGACTATCTGTCTCCTGTCGTAACTAGCCGGCCTTCAGGTGAAAAGACACCAACTGATGCTTGCCAGATGAAGACATGGCGACATTTCCTTGCAACTTGGGAGAAATCTTCTGTAGCCGTAAGCTCCATCCCAATCATTAGGAAAATTTCTTTTCAGTAGGGCCAATGATAGTGCTGGTTCCAAGTTCAGGAATCCTTCACTAACCCAGGCTTGACATTATGGATGCCAAGTATGGTAGTATTTATGTGTGCAGCCAGCTAACCATGTCTCACGGCTGAAATCAAATGTATATACCAGCAAATTTGATGCAAGGAACCTTTGGAGCTTGTGTTGTTTGTGCACAAGTTCCTTTGTGTGGTTAGCAAGGCTAATGACAACACCAGCTACAAAAGACTAATGACGACTCCTTTCCAAGTTCCTTTGTACGGTTCCACGATTCATGCTATGTCAGAAGCCATGCGGACGAACCAAGGTATTGTGAAGATCGCAACAAGAGTTGCAAACAAGGAGTTGTGCACCGCCTTGCACTGCCACAATATTTGTCATGACTTGGACACAGGCCTGCCAGTTCTCGGTCCCGGTACAGTTTCAACCGTGACCCCATCCACTACTTATGCCCACGACGGAGCGTTAGTGACACATCTTTTCTCGCTTGTCGCCTTAAGCTTCTCACACCTCACCAAGCTCCTCTCACGTCGATTCCTTTAGCTCCTAACTACCTGCTCATCCCACGGCACACTTGGTTAGTCCCAAAGTCTCCACTGCTTAGAACAGACTTAGATTCACTGCTTAGACTCACTGACACTGTTGTCAAGGCTAAGTCTTAGTCTAACTTGGAGCCGGCTGGGGCCTGATTCCCAGAGTTGATCCACATGGTCGTAAGCCAAATCAGCCCCAGGCTGACTTGACTTGGTCTAAAAAACTTAAATCGAGACAACTCGAGTTGTCCTAGGGTCAACCCTTTTTTAGTGGCCTCGAAACTTTAAAGGGACAATTCCTAATCATCAGAAACACTTTAGCGAGCTCACCCTCTTGAACAACTCAATATAACACTTAATTCATCTGTTGAAGATTTTAAAAGGGGAAAGTGCCTTGCACTATAGTCCCAAAAAAACCCTAGTCGTCTTCTTTGGCCAGGGAAAGCTCGAACTCTCATCTTAACCCATCCGAACCTCGAGGTCTGAACACATCCTGACTCCTAGAAGAGTCGGAACTTTGCAGAACCATTTCTGGCCTAACTCTCATATCGCCTTAGTGCTCCACTAAGGGGGTCCGGATATGAAGCGGATGCCCCTAAGGTGGTCCGGATATGAGGTTCGCATCTGCTTAAGACACTCATTTAAGCGGGCATGTCAGCCAGTCTCCAGCCCTTTGCCCACATTCTGTACCGTGTCGCCACAGATCTCGCATATGCGGTTCCTCGAAACTTGAACCAGTTCTCCACGCACTGACAATGACGAGTCTGCTTGCACGCACATGCAAGCTCCATTGGCTTTCCGGCGCCTACGGCATTCAGACCTCTGTGGCAGATACGACATATCTTATCGCCATCGCCTGCATCCGCACCCAGTAGTCCATGGACCTTTCCGCGCACGGTTGTTAAATCACCCATCTCGATGTCGGGATCCAAAAGGATAGCGGCTCCATCTGCTTATGCGACGGATCGTCAAGGGAGATACCAATCATTTATGCGACTCTTGCAGCTTGTGAAACCCGGTAACGCTGATGTACAGTCCCAGGATTTTCTACATTGTCACAACGCTCAGCACTGGTCTCAGAGTTTTCCTCGCTCTCTTCAAGTCTATCCAAGGTGCTCGATTCCTGGTTCCCAGCACTGCCACCATCTGCATCGACTCTAGCCCTCTGCGACACCTAAGCAGCTAGGTTCCCAGAGATCCAGTCTTTTGGAGGAATGTCCATCGGCCTTGTGACGAACATAATCCGTGAGTCTCAAAACCACGCGGGTGCCGTCTTGATGGAAAGGAGCTCTGGGCTAGGTCTACATCAGTTCCAGGTCCTGCATCGCAGCAGCCATGGCCCACAACTGTATTTGTTATGGCAGTGCACGTGCCAGTTCTTGAGTAATTTCCATCACCTTTGCAAGGCATTTCTGTGTGCCGCAACAAAAGGGAACTGTCTTCATCTACATACACAAGACTTCCGTTTCCTAAATGTGTTGGAGGCTGCTATTCGTTGAATAGCCACCAAAACCGGTTCAATGCGGACAAACTAGGTCAGAACCTGCTAGGGCAACCAAGATCCCGTGGACACCCGGATCAACGCGGATCAAGACCACATTCCTCACAAAGCTAAACTAGTGCTACAATAACACAGACTCACAATAACATCCTGCGGGCGGCTTGGCTTTTGCAAGCGATCAGAATTTGTGGGATGAGTTGTGCAGCAGCTCAGTCGAAGGGCCAATTCGAAAAGGCTTTTTACTCTAGCTTGCGGTTCCTAAATGAGTTTGCCCACTAACATTCTATTTGCAGTTGAAGCTCCAACTATGGCAAGAAATTCGAGCCAACTTTGGGAAGAAGCAGTCATTGACCTTTCTTGACCCGGGGAGGCAAATTGTTTCCCATTCTTTTTCTTTGGCTCTTCCAAGTTCCCGGAAAGGAGATCCGATCGAGAACGATTTAGTTTTCATTTGGTGCCGCATTTTAACGCATGTAACCAGGTGTTAGTTTGAACCGTGACTTCATTTAAGAACTTCATGCTACGTTTCCCATTTTAACTGCTGGTGGTTTGAAGTTTGTTCTTGCCATCAATTACAGAACAAAAAGGTTATTTTTCCCCCCAAAATTGTCTTGGTAGCACAAGATGTGGTCATCCTTCTATTTATTGGCTAGGTACTGAAACCTTGATGTAGAATCTGGCTAATTGTTGCGCCCCCCCCCCAAGGGTCCAAAATTGACGATCAGAAACCTAGAAAAGCACTCATTTGTAGCATTTTCGAAAAACAAATTGGCGTTGAATACGATATTCCGCACAAAAGAATTTGGCAGGACTGCAGAGCCGTTCTTCCATGACGAGCAGATCTTGTTTATGACTGTCACAACATATATCTTAGTACTGCTTTTAGTGTAGGCTACCATGTTCGGAGGAAAATCCGCAAGGTGCATCGGCGATGTGTTGCTGTTGGTGGGAACTGTGGAGTGGAGAGTGGACAGAGTGGAAGGAGGTAGGAAACAAGGAAGCGTACAAAGGCAGACTCTGTTTCTCAGCTCAAGCAACAATCTTTTTCCTCCTAGGTTCATCCTTTTTTTCCGATTATTTTGGTGTGTTTTGGAGCTGATCGTTTCGTAAAGCTTTAGTGTTGGGATTTTGTTTCCCTATTGTTGCGGTCATTGCAACGAATGCGAGCCTTCTTCCTCCTTCATCTTCAACTTTTTCTCGTATTATGTGTCTCTTGGTTTGTTTTGCAGTAACTACTTCGATGCAAAATTCTCTAGCTGGAAAGGGCCCATTTCCGCCAAGTATTCGGCAGCTGCCTGCGGTACGGTAGGTCATATTACCCACTGAATTTGTTTCATCCTATCAAACTTTCAAAACGTTTCCGCTCGTTCTCGAGGATTTCATGACAGAGGGTATTATGGGGACAGCAAGTCTGCCAGTGGTCGCATTGGTTTGAGTCAATCTAAGAGATACTGGTTGGAAGGACTACATGCAGATTGCAAATGGAGAAACCTAGTTCTGGCGCTCCACTAGGGGCGCTCCACTAGGGACATATGTTTCATCCAAATTGTCCCAGAACACTGCAATTGAGATAGTTAATGGCTTTTCTTTATTCACAAACTTACACTGCCCAGATGACTGATTAGCTTTCTTCTTCTCAATCATCCGTTTGTTCTAAATGACGATGCCCCTCTAGAAGGAAGACACTGTCACAGTTCCTGCAAGTCAGGCACGAAGAGCCTGGCTAAGTTGATTTGCTAACCTCAGCCATTTAGAGGCCATCGATCTCAGTTGCATGCTGTGAAATGCAGATATCTATTATCAGAAGGGACTAAGCACCACCCCATGTTGTTGAAATTGCCTTTTACAAGGTGAACTGTCTCATCATTCAAATGGTACTATAGTTTGTTTCGCTTATCTGTGTACTCTTGTAAGCACTATTCTGTTGGAGTGCTTTGATTGAACGCAACAATCTTGTGTTTTGATGGTGAAGGCATTCTACACCATCATCTAGATTTTAACCATCCACCCTTCAAAACTTCCTAGTTATTCAGAGCTTGCAACTGTAGTTTTTGAACTGATTTCTGTCTGATCTTGGAATCAGATGTTTTCAAGACCAGCATTAATTGCTTAGTACGACCTGCAGGAGCAAGGAGTAGCCCAGCTTGTCTGATTCTCCATCACAATCAAGTTCAGTCTATTGTTGGTTTCTTTGTGCAATCGGTAGGAGGGAGAAGAAGCTATGCCATGTTTTAGGATTTCTGTACTTGAAATGGCAAAGACAGTGGTCAATTTGGATCTGGAATAATTGGAATACAAAATCATTGGAATTCACTGATGAAAGAGTGGAATAGCCATTTCATATTGTTTGGCAGAATTGTATAGGGCATAGAGAGTATTCAACAATAACTATTCTGTGGTCTTGTCACATTTGACACATAGGGAACTGTGTGATGTAGAATAAGCTGCCTTAACGTGGTCATGGAAGAATGAGATTCCCAATGCTGCTCCAACAGTGATTCAAATCAATAACTTGACTAGTTCATGGTTACAAGGGGGAAAGAAGAAAATATCTCTTCAAAATGGCATCAAGACAAGGGAAGGGTGAAGAATCAATGCTGAATTTAGTAGAATTAGTGCATGGGAATGTCATAACAGATTTGTCCCACGCTAAAAAGTCAATGTGGGAATTTGATGTATGAGAGTTCGTGTCCAAAGCAATCAATAGTGGAGTTCAGATAGTCATTATAGCCATAAACAGTTGAAGACCAAAAAGCAGTTGTTGTAGTGTATGTAGGTATAACACTGTGAACAGTCCACGTGAAGACATGGATTTCCAAGTATTAGTGATCTTTAGCGTTCTTGAAGATGGCCAAGCTCAATCTAAGTAGCAAGACAACAAACTCATTTAAGAAGATGAAACCAGCTCTAACAAATAGATGGCTCAGGTGGCGAACAAGTCTGGCGGAACTGATGAAGAAGATGGATGTGGTGAAACAAGAGTAGACAGAGGATTCAAGTGCATTTTTACCATTTGCTATCTCATTTGTAATGTGAAAATTTGGATGTCGAATAAAAACATAGATTCTTGGTAAGTTCTGTAATCTGAAAATTATGTGTGGTGACAGATTTGCTAAGATGTAGGATGCTTGCTGCTGCAATACACATGGAGAAGGTGCTTGGTGAGACCTTATGAGTAAAGAGTGAGAAGCTTGAATGATTATGTTGGGGGAATTTGCTATGTGAAAGCATGTGCAACATGGATTAATATTTTTAATGAGAAGGCATAATCATGTTTAGATTATTTTGGTCTGGAGCTTGTTGTTTAACCAAGCATACAATTTGACAAATAGATAAACATGCTTGTGCAAGTTTCACAAAATGCAGACATGGTTATAATGTGTCAAGTGTGGAATGCTTTGTATGATGCATAACTTTAAATATGGTGTGGGTTTTGAAATGTCATATGACATGTTACAGACAAATGTTATGATGTGTCCTAAAAGAACATCATAGGGGAACACATTGTGGAGGATTCAGATTCACCCTTTGCCCCCCACCTTCAACCCTAAAAGAAAAAAATGAGTATATTTTATTCATGCCATTAACACACTTCATTGGATGCCCAAAAAATACTTTCCTAATTATTTTCAACATTCCTTTTAGCCTAGACTAATGTTAGGGGCAAAACTTTTGGCCAATTTTATATAAACATCAAGGGGCATTGGGGGTTGGTGGAGGGGGGTTTGCTTTTGGCGTTTTGTCAGGTCTTCTATTAATGTTGTCACAAAAGAGAAAGGCAAGAGGAAACTAAGACATGATGACAAACTTTTGAAGGTTAGCATCAGAATTATTGTTGAGTTTTTTGACATTCAAGGAGAGATGTTAGGCTTGATGAATTTCATAAAAGAGAGATGTGTTTAGACTATGTGCTTTAGAGAGAGGAAGGACTATTTCGAGACTTCACCTCTATATGGTATGTAGGATTTACATTTCTAACAAGCTTGTAGTTTTGAACAAACTAATCACAAAATGTTTGGGCTAGGATGATATGAATAATGCTCCGTCAAGACATTAATGTGTGCATTGGAAATTGTTGAAGGGAGTTGGAATGAACACATAAACTAACATGATTGGGTATTGTTTGAAAAATCAATGACAAAAAATTTTGAATTTTGTCATATGAATGTTAATTCTCAAGAAATGCAAGAGGTAGTTGATGAATATGTCAAATATGAAGCTTGCTTTTGCAAAATCAAAGTTTGTTTGACACAACTTCATGGAAAAAACTGCATGATGATGCCTTGAGCTATGGAATTAAATGGTGTTACAAGAAATTTTTATGAACACATAAACCTTGGTTTTAGGTTGAAAAAAATAAGAAGAGAACAACTTGCTTGACTATGGAAGAATTGAGGAAAGGATGCCATCATTTTCACAGTCTGATTAGCAACAATCATCTAGTTAGCATATGTGATTTATTTTCAAAAGAACCCATTTTCATCCCTATTCACATTTTTAAAAAAGTTTGTTTGAATCATGCTTCTTGAATTGCATAATCTGTGTTAGATAGTATAAATAAAACTTTTCTTTTGCATAAAGATGCATGAAATTTGTATAAAGTTTTAAGTTTTCACTTAGATCCCTATATCATGTGTAAAGGTTTAATTATGTGAATTAAAATTGTCATTTGCATGAGTTCGCATGCATATTTTCTTTTCACTTACATCATTAGACCATGTGTGCAGTTTCCATTTTACAAATCCGAGTTTTTGTTTTGGGTGGTGAACTGATCAAAGATGTCAACCACCAAAAGAAAAAAATGGTGGTTCAAGATGTCATCGATCCCTTTTCTGGTGATTTTTGCAGCTATCTGGCCTGAAAAATCTGATTTTGACCGATATGAAGGTTTTGAAAAAACGCCCAAATTTGGCAGATTTTGTTTTAAAAAAAGAAATTGAAAGATATAAATTGCAATATATAGATTCCAGTAGCAAACCCAAAATATATAAGGGTTTTTTTGACACTCATATCTAGTTATAGCCAAAATCTGGCTATCTTCTAATTAATGATGGCCACTTCAGCTACATCACAAAATTGAGATTAAAAAAATGCTGTGTGGAGTTAGATTTTCCTACTGTAGTGCAGTCATAATCAGTGTTTCTTTTTTTGGCACAAGTTTATAGCACAGCAACCAAAAGAATCCAGTGCGAATAGTACAAAGGAGTTTTTGATGAAAAAAGCGTCAAAGTCACCACATTTTCAGGGAAACAATTCTGATGCCTCCCTAAATACACAATAGGTTCCTGGATGTCATCAAAACAAAGTAGAATTCTAAAATAGAATTCTACTTTCCTGTTTGGCCTCTACCCAAATTTGGTTAATGCCTCTTGCAGATGATTGCCAGTCCACCTACCTCACAAAATTAAAAACAAAAGTGTGGTCATAATCCCCTAGAGTAGGGTAAACATGCCTCTCACCGAACAACACCTGGTGACCGAGCATCCCTCTTGTGCAGATCAACGCTGATGAATGAACGCACTCATTTTCAAAAGTGTTTTAAAATGACCTTATGACCAGACAGCCAGTCCTGAAAAAATGTGTTCAGCCTTTTTACATTGTACGCTTGAACACTTGATTTTAGTGCTCAAATTTGGGGGTGGGAAAGTACACTTCAAAAACAATTGTGTGCAGTTTTGGGTGTGGGTAAATACATTTTTAAAAAAAATAGTGTGTGGTGATAGGAGAGGACCAACACATTGGAATGTGTTGATAATGTTGCTTTTAGGGGTGGTTCACCTCATTTTCACAAAACCAAATTCAAAGAAGGAAAAAGATGGCTTTGTTAAGGGGTGGGACCAACACTTTCTCATGTACAAAATAAAACAATACTAAGGTATAATGTTCGGTTTTCGGGTGGGATCCAGAAGTTTCACAAAACAAAGGAAATCAAAAAGCAATAAAACTTAATGCTTGGATATGGGGGGTTTATCTTCACATTGAAGAGTAACAAACTGCCCATAAATCAACCCTAAACCTCAGCAAAGATACAATGCATAAGGATTAACAAAGGACATAAGATTTTTGAAGCCTTTAAAGAGGCACATTTATTAGTCCCCTAAAGCAGAGTTCCTGAAGATTCCTACTATGCAAAAGGAGTTTCCATTCCCTCCAAAAACAACTTAGCACAAATCAAAATATGAACTTAACCAAGGCTTACATCATTTTCTACCAAACAATCTCCTTTTAAGTATGTTTTCTTTATGAGCCCAAGTAGAAAAGCAATACCAACTTCGTGTTGAATTCCTAGGTCCTAGTGCTAAAGTTTTAGGAAATGCAAATCTACCATTGAAACTTAAGAATGAGAGTTTAAGTTTGAAGGTTTACTTGCAAAAGTCAGGTTTGAAAGAAAAAGAAGAGCAAGAATTAATTTCAAAAGTAGATTTGAAAGAGACAAATTTGCAAATGAAAGTAAAGTGCCAAGTAGATGAACAAAACCAAGGTTCAAAAATAGATTTGCAAACAATAGATTTCAATGTCAAATTAGAGCTTATAAAAGAAACATCAACATTAGAATTATAGATAGAAATTGTAGATCAGATTTACAATCAGAAGTTCAAGAAGTATTGGATTACTACTGGATCCAAAAATCCACAGTTTGAAATGTTGCATCAAGGACCTTCAAGAGAAATAGATATCAATTAAGTCATATCAATCACTCTTAAAAGACATTGATTTAATATGGGATGGCTTTTCAGAGTTTTAGAATTTGATTTATTTTAGTGTAGCATTCCTAAAACATGCCATAGCAAGATTCCTAGATTTATTACACTTTCTAGATTCTTGGGTTGTTTATAGGAAAAAGAAAGGGATACCTTTGGTTGGGCCAGAACACATTCCACCAAGTTATTGGAGGCTAGGATTAAGAAGTTCAAAATAATCATGAACTTGACAATCCTTTGAATAGGCAACAAAGCAGCATGTTGGATTTGTAAATAGTGAACAAGGATAATCTGCCCCCTATAGTAAACAAAGAAAAATTTTCACTTGTTCCCAAGCCACAAAATAAGACATCAACATAATTAAATCAAATGCCTTCAACAACAGAAGAGGCATGTGGACAAATGAAACCTTGGAATAAGCAATGGATGTTGTTGAGAATGGGACATATTTTTTATGAAGGACCAATAAGGCATGGAACATTTCCAATAAGTTCCATTTTGACCACTTGAATGGAAAAACCAAATCAAGGAAGATGAAGTTAGGAAGCTAGGAAGTACATCCTTATTGAAGAAGAGAATGTAGTAGTGATTACATAAACATTAATTATGGGTGAATGTGGATTCTCCATAAGCTTACAACAACTAAAGATGAAAATTACAGAGTTAACATAGAAAAGGGCTACAACATTCTGGAATGGAATACCTAGCAATAGTTGGTGGTATTAGTTCAAATGTAAACACCCAAAAATTAGTATTAGACAAGCAAAAGGATTGGAGGTTTGTAGAGCACAAGGGCTAACACCTAACTCCTATAACTTTTTCTACAACAATTTACAAACACTGCACAACTAACACAACTACAGTCCAGATCAAATATGGAATTATGATGAAACAAGAATTGAAGCTAGTAAACAGTCTGGAACTAGAGTTTTGGCTAGGAGAGGATCCAAGTCTTGGGAAAGGTTAACTATAAATTGTGCAATCAATGTTGTAAAAATTGTTATGCCTAGTTTCTACATCTTTAGAGGTGAAAGACTACAGGATGATTACATTAAGCTCTACAAACTAGGTGCATGTATGGCCATGCAAAAAAGAACTTGGATGACTACCTTCCTATTTAAGGAATTTCTATCTATCTTTAAGAGGTCAATTCTAGGTGGGGTTTCATTCACCAATAGACATTTGTTAATTTTAGATGGGCATGACAGCCATGTCACCCTAGAAGCAATAAAACATGCCAAAGATATTGGGTTAGATATGATCACACTACCATTTCACACATCACATGCATTATAACCATTATATGTTTTTTGTTTCAAGCCTTTTAAAACAACATTTAAAAAGGTTAAAGATGTTACCATGTTTAAAAACAATCATTAGGAACTAAACAAGATAATTTTAATTGGCTGGGTGCATCAAGTTTTAGAGTAATCATTGACCAGAAAAAACATTATGTCTAGGTTTAAAACTACAAGTATATGGCTGATTAACCCAAAGGCAATGGATAGCAAGACTAGACCATCAAAAGTTTACATTGTAGCAACAAACATCAATAATGCAATAAGTGAAGAAGATTATACAACAAAAGAATAAATTGAAAATAATAATGGGGGGGAGGATTTTATGCCACAAAGTTTTTCCACATAATTGAAATAGTTCAACATCCAAAATTTGAAGATCTACCTACTTACAAGCTAGAAAATGACCAATGTTACTATGTTGATATGGGTGAAAGCACATTAAGGGTAGGCCATTTTTGTTAAAAAAAGGTGATGTATAACAAGTATTATAGTATGCAATAAGCTAAAATCTTGATGGCATCTTTTGGTTATCTACACATGAGTGAAAGTTTTTAGAATTTTATAAAACAACATTTTTAAACTCATAGTTCATTTTGAGTCAAAATTAATTTTGATCCAACGGTTAGAAGAAGAGAATTGGATAAAATCAATGTACACATAGTATATAATTTATAGTCTTTTAGCGACCATAGGGCCTCATGTTTATGATTCATGAAACATTACCAAACAAAAGAAAATTGAAAAAATAATGCAATGCCCATTTATAAAATCTCCTCCTCTTTGATATGGTAGTGGTTTAAGAAAAAAAATGATGTTATTATGGATTCATTATTAAAAAAATGCAAAAATAAACATTTTTTGAATGGAATTTTATCCAAAAACTTTAAATTTCTAAATTGTTTTAGATTTAATTGATGTATATCAATATTATACACCATTAAAAAAAATTCACCCAAGAATTCCATACATAACCCTAGTTTTAAAATATATTAAAATTTTCAAACTCTATGATGGGTATTATTTTGTCATGAATATACTCCATACGTTCAAATTCTTCAATGTTTATTGAATTTTTCAAAATAATTGATTAGATGAAGTTTAAAGTTAATCAAATAAACTTAAAACAAACAAAAATAATCCAAGATGTGATGTCCATACATTACCAAAAAATTTAATTGCAAAAAGATTATACATGTGATTACAATTTTGGGGGGGTTTAATGTGATTTCACCCACATGCCCCATAGCCTTGTAATGAGAGAATATCACTAGAAAAGAATATTATTGTAAACCTAAATGAGGGAAGCCTTGAAAGTAGTCTTGAGGAAACCTAACAATCTCCAAATTTGACTCAAGAATCCGTGGGGATGCATAACCTCTTGTTGCTACTTCATTTACTTGCAAGATGCACAAAAGGAAAAGAACCTTTAATTAATTATTCATAGTCACATGTTATGACTAGTTCCGAATATTTGGATATCTTAAGGAGAAAATCAATGGAAAAGGTAATTGCAAAGGAAATCAGGGAAGGCAAATGAAAGGAGAAGGAAGAAAAGTGAGCCAATTGAGCAACAAAATTGGGTTTTTGTAGTAGATTGAGTAGTTTGGAAATGTGTAGAAAAGTGTGTTAAAGCATAATTCATTATAATTTAAATTCCAATAGTTGTAATTGAGGTGGGTGACAATTTTTAGCAAAAATTTTAGGCAAGTTTACATGTAGATCCATAGAAGTATGGGGCATAAATCTAGGTTACACAATAAGGATTCAACAATATGTAAGGTTATAGGCACGAATTAGGTAATAAGCAAAAAGGTGTTTTGGAGCAAGGTGTTTTGGAGCAAGGCTACATCCTTCTAATGACTAAGGCAAAAGCAAGGAATTGGTTAACACCAAGACCAACATAAGGGTACAATCATATGTGTGCAAACAACCTATAATGAGCCAATGTGTTTACTTTGCATTTAAGACTATTGTCTTTTTTAGGCTCTTTTTTCCCAAAAACCATGTTTTCCTAGAGAATTTTTTTCAAATGAAGTGTTTTGAAACTTTTTATATATTGTATTTATATGTCATATATTTTTTTACAATCAAATTTGGAGAACTATGAATATTTGAAAATGCACAGATTTTGCCAGATTTTGTGTTTCATCCTAACTTTTTTCCATAATTTCAAATCATACCAAAACATGTTAACACTTTCAAGATTGATTTTTTATGTTATAAGCTACAAGTTTTTTTCAAACAACATATACATTGCATCACATTTACATGTTGAAAATGACTCATGAACTTTTTAAAAACCTTAATTTTTGATAAACAAAAAATTAAAAAAATATGAAAATTTGAGTGCTTTTTAGATGTGTCTAATAATACCCTATTAAAAAAATAAGGGTGAAATAAATTGTATCATGAAAATTAAGGGGCCTTTTATGAAAGTAATGTTATTGAATGAAGCTGTTAAACAAGAAAATCCATTAAGGTGTACCACACAAGAAAAAAGGGCCTAATTTTTATTACAATCCTTTTTTACCCTATATTTTGATCCCCATAAAAAATAATGAATCAAAAGTTGTCAAAAATTTCAGAAGGACTATATTCTAAACTATTACAATTTTAGATTCCTTCATAATCATCCGTAAATGTGTTTTTACATGGTAAAAAAGGACTAAGTATAAAAGACAAAAAAAAGTGACATTGTGACAAGATTTTGGTACACCTTAAAAAAAATTCACCTTTTATTCAAACCAAACTTTGGTATTGGAATTTTGTTTGATTCATTTTAGATTTTTCAATATCCACATTATTCAATAAGCACAATTTTCCATGATTCACATGCCATTAAAGTGGCACCACATAGACAAATGTAGCAAGAATTATAAAAAAATTGATGTTTTGACATCAATTTTGGTTCATTTGAATTCATTTGCACCCATATAGATGACTAATACCAAAAGAAAGTAAAACAACTTCAAAAAGATAAACTATAATAGCTAAGAAGATTAATCAAAAAAAAAAAAAAAAGACCAATAACAACAGCAAGGAGGATTGATCAACTAGAGAAGACTAGTTGTAGCATTAGAGAGGATCAAGAAAGACAAAAATTATAATAGTTGGTTAAGATTAAAGAAGAAGAAAAACAACCCGAAGCTGATTAAAGAAAAACATGACCAAAGGTTAATCAAGGAAAGAAGACTAAGCATTGGAAGAGGAGAGGGAGGACTCGGCAAAGAGAGGATTGAATGGAGAGGACTAGGTTCAAATGATTAGGACTTGAGGAAGACTAGACATGAAAGGATTGAAAGAAAAAGAAGACCAAATGTTTAGAGAGAAAAAACTCATGATTAGGTGCATAGAGATGAGAAAGAGGATTGAATGCCAAAAGACAAAATAGAGGACCAAGCATGTGCAGAGAGGATTGAAAGTACAAATGTTGAGATAGGAGATAGAAGACTACACATGCATAGGAGAAAGAAGACCAAACGTTTGTAGAAAGAATCGAAAACACTAAGCATGCATAGAGAACATGCAAAGAGGAATAAGAGCATTAGGCACATGTGAAGAGGATTGAAAACATTAGGCGTGCATGGAAGGTGTGCAAAGAGGATTGAACGCACAAGGCGCATGCAAAGAGTGCATAGCAAGGATCAATAACACCTAGCGCACATAGAGCACACACAATGAAGATTGAAAGCACTAGGCACATGCAAAGAATGCACAACAAGGATTGACAACACCTAGCACACATAGAGCGTGTGTAGCAAGGATCAACAACATTTAACGTGTATAGAGAGTGTGCAATGAGGACTGAGAGCACCTAACATGCATAAAAATGCACATAGAGCATGTGCAATGAGGATTGCGAACATTTAACATGCATAAAAGTTTGCATAGAGTGTGTGCAATGAGGATTGAAAACACATAGCATGCATAGAAAATGCACAAAAAAGATCAAGAGCACAAGGCAATGAGATGATTGAGAAGACCAGGCATGAGTGAAAGGAGATGGAAGACTTGGAGTTAATGAGAGGAGATGGATTAGGCTTTGAAAGAGAGAGGAGAAGGTGCAAAGAGAGAAGAGCTCACAACATGGGAGTAGGTGCTTGCTCTTCAAAAAAACCACCAAAGGTTCAAGAGCTCAAAAAGTGTGACTGGATGTCGCATGGGGAGGATGGACCAGCTATCAAATGCTTGTGAGGGTGATGAAAAACCACGCCCACAAATATTCGGAATAGGCATGATAATTTTGGTGAACAAGATACTAAAACCCTATTACTCTTGATTTGTTAACCATAGATTTCCTGGGATTTGAGCCCTAGGTTGGAGTGAACATTTATTTTGAGGATGTTGATGATCTTGATCTAGTTTGATTATTGGAGAAGGTAATGTTTAGTAGTGGGGTAGTGACTGATTGGTTTTAAGTGAGTAAACAAATTGTCATGGGCTGCCATTTGTATGACCCACTTTTTTTAAACATTTTTTACCCCAAAACTTTGAAAGAGTGTATTTTACTCATCTATCACTCATTTTGAGTGATTCAAAGGGGCATGGGTGCACTTTCTACTCATGAAGATTTTATCTTCAAACCCTATGTGGAAAGGAGGCGTTTTGAGTGAGAGGGAGGTGACTGAGACAGTAAGTGTTCAGTCACCTCCCTCTGGTTGTTTACCCTACTGGTTGTCTATTCCTGCATGATTAACATCTTCTCATGAATATTGCATCCATGGGGGTACCAACGTTAAGTACTAAACCTGGTCTATGACACATTTCTTTATTTGTTCATAATAATTTATACTAATGACCTATAATGTTTTCAAGTGAAAACTTTAACATGAACAAGTGACCTATTGCTCAATTTGTTGATTTTTATGCACATGATATTTGCCTTATTCTTTAGTGAATATTGTGGAATAGCTATTAAAGTTAATAAGAGGCACCACATGCTTAACTTTGTTTTGAATTACAGATGTAAATCCCCAAATTGATGATTATATAGAATAGAAGTTCTGAGGACCCACTAGGGCTACGTGTTTACCAATTGTAATCTCGATTTTGAAACATGGTCATCCCAGAAGACATATGTTCCACTGAATATGAAATAGGATTTTTTTTTTCCCACCTTAAAGAAACCGTCGCCAAATGACCATATGATCATCACCGGAAGATTATACCATGTAGTGTGGTCAAGAAAATGACAGAATCTGCCACCCCACACATTAATGTTATATGCAACCTAAGGTTGTCGGTTTTGCTGTGAGCACGAGGTTACTGCCGCGAATATAATTTCCATAGTTTGAGGAGAGTCTGGATGGACCCTGGCTAGTGATCATGGGACGGCTGGCATCAATTCCCACAGGAGCGATCTCTAGCTGTCACCACTTTGCTTCTTCTTGTTTCGGAAGTAACTTCCCGTCCAGCTGAACGATGAAGAAGTCCATCCTTCTTCGACCCCTACACATATCTCGCCAAGGGATTTGGGTTGACATGACCACCAATTTCTCACTTTTTTTGCGTGATCAAGGGAAAAGGTGACCAATAATTGTTTGACGTCCAGCAGTACGATGTCTAAAATGAGATATATGTGATCCACATGCTCACAGCCCCGCGTGGGGGGGTCCCGTGCGGACATCACGCGTCCTCAGAAGTTCCTTGTATCCCTTATATGCTACTATTATATATTTGCATAGATCGGAAATGCCGGGTAGAATATGTCTCCCTGGAGAAGTCGTCGCTCCGAGAAAACGGCGAACGGGTCCACCACTAACGATTTACTCCATTCCGGTTGTGGAAAGATTATTCCTGTAGAATAGATAGATGAAGAAGGTAAAACTTGAAATGACCGCGGAAACTAGGGTCAAATTCCTCTGTCACTAGAGTTCACATTCACCCAATTGCTCACAGCATGCCAAATTATGATATGCAGATATCATGAAGTGGTTTTGCAGGGCGTATCCCCTAATCACGTGATCTACGAAATAATCCTGCAGAACCATCAAGATAGCAGATTTCTGTAAAACAAAGATGCTAAACACTGCGAGTTGGGAGATTAGCATCTACATTTGATGCTCAGACTGATGGAATGTTCAATGTTCGTCAAGTGCTTTGGTTTCCCTAACAGGTACAATAAGTGCCTAAGGAATGCGTAAGAACCCCGTAAAATACTGAAATCTCTCTTTGACAGCTGAGACTCTGACGACAGTTATTGAAATTAACTAGCGCGTAGATGCGGTATAAGGCTTTTTCTGTATGAATCTCATCATGGGCTTCAACTTCAATTCTGATACATGTTATCAGCTTTTGAGTTAAAACTGAGGGCAGTAAAGCTGCAATGGAGCTTCATCAATATGGGGTTAGCTTTTGATAGGAAGTAGGAACATATGCATTGAACAGTCAGATTCTGCGATCCTTGACCATTGACTTGACGTATTGATCCGGGGCTGAGCCGCCATTAGTGGATCCAGTGAACGTCAGGGATGTCAGCGAGCGTGATAAATATCCGCACACGTACAAGGAATCCGTAGATGCTAGTTTATATTTCAGTGTAAGAGAAGTGAAATACGCCAGTATACTACACCATCGACCTACAGACTGCGATTCAGTGGATAAATGGTGCAATAAGCCAATTAAAGATCTGTCTAGAAACCTTGGATGCATCAAAAGCGTTGCCGTTGAAGAGGTCGCTCGAGACTCGGGACCCAGCTTTTCAATAGAAACCGATTTGGTATGACAAATATGGATCCCAAGGTGACAATAGATAATCACATCGACGACAAAACCGACAACCAATTTGAGGATAAAACTCGACAAGAAGCAACTGCAAGTCTGCAACCGGAGCCAATATCCTGCAAATCTCGAGAGACAGGAATCACTCGTATATGCAATAAGTCCAAAGTCGATCATCCTACCAAGGTTTGAATTTCAAGAACGAACTCAATACTAGAGTTCAGAAGCTTGATCTGCAGTTGGTATTTGACTCGATTCTGAAGGGAATTATAGAAGTGTTAAGCATCTATATATTATGGGTCCTAAGCGTGAAGCCAGTGGCCCCGATGGTTGGCACCCAGGCCCATCTTGGAAGTGATTGTCAACTTAGACCTCAATCACACTAGACAATGCAGAGTCTTTTTTTATCTTCCATGGATTAGTTTCCATGTTTTTATGTTCTTTCAAACCACGAAAAGACTTGAAGATCTTACAAAACCAAGCTAGAGCTCAACAAGAAATTTCAGAGTTTTTCGAGTTGAAGATGAAGAAACGCACAAGATCCAAAGTAAGTGTGAAAATCTTTTGGTACCCGAGAGGAAACTCATCGCAGGGACTCTACGTCGATTTCTACCAGTAATCTATCCTGGTTTCATGTCTATTGTACGATCTATGAGGACGGATCAGACAATAGATTTTCAATATTCGGCTATAGGCATGCAGGGAAAGGAACGGCAATGGATACTTGCTGCGTTTGCGTCAGCCATAGCTGTATATTGTTCTAATCTAGACGTTAACAAGCTTCTCATCACATAAGGTGGAAGCTCGCGGAACTCCTCAGAAAAAGTCAAAACCTTCCAGAACCATCTTCAGGTCCTTCTCTAGAAATGAAATCCTGCATGCAAAACCTACAGGTGTGGACTCATGACCACGTTGCAATTGGTTGGAAGTTCAAATCCCACGAGATTGATTGTCATGTCAGATGTGATATGCATGTAATATCCTGCCCGGTTAATGACTGATGAGCCTCGTCAAAACTATCTAATGGCAGCCCAGGGCATCCGGCTCAAGTATGGGGGAAATCTGGGCAATGTTGATTGTCCAGAGTTCCCCTCAGGAAAAAAAAAGGGATTAAAGCCCTGAGCTCATGGGTGATGAATCCAAGTTCTCATCTTCTTCTCTAGCTAGCTTTGCCGGAGAAACTGAATATCCATGGAACTGCAATGAGCTGACCTGATGCGTGCACAACCTTCAAGGTTTCATCAACTGATGTCGAGTAGCACGAAGCTAGTTAAGAGGCGACCAGTAACTGCGTTCCTTCAAATCTGGAGTCGCAACGTTGTTGGAGGAGGGAACTGTATAAACCTCCGAAGCAGTTGTCTGCGTGGAGAGAGGGTTAGCGACGACGCCTCGATCCTGTAGATTATGGCCTTGATATCCGCCGACCATCATCGCTGCCGTAGCAGCTGTCGCTTCGGCGACTGCATTGTCGTGTCTCCTGTATCGCATAATCTCCTGTCTAACGGCGTTGAGTTCAGCCTGAAGCGACTGTGCCTGCTGCTGGAGGGCAGATATCGCTCCCATGCATCCGTATACGGGGTCACGGATACGAGCGTTCGCCTCGTACACCAAGCTGCTTGCGGCATCGGCGCGCTGGCTCTCAGGAACCTCCATCAGCATCTTCGAAACATTACTTGCCCCGAAGATCTTGTGCACGGAAGCGAACTTCTGGGGCTCGTGTGGCGAGAAATAAGGCGAGAAAGGGCACTCCTGCGCGCATCGCCTGCGAAGGAGTTTGCAAGCGGCACAAGGGGTGGACGAATTGCCCTGCCCTTGGCTGCCCGGCATGGCTCGTCGATCGAGCGGGCTGCTAGACATGCCTCTAATCTGCTAGCCCTTCGGCAGACGAGCAACTTCTTACTGAGAACGTGACTGACTTCTTTGATCAAGCTGAGCCTGGAACTCGTCTCCGCGGAAAGCTTCAAAGACGATGTCCAGACCGTTATAATCGAGTAACAGATCAACTTTCAAACAGCTGCGCGTATCACATGATTGTCACGCTCCAGTTCAACTTGCTCAGGCTCCAGAACCCCGATTCATCCTTATGCGTTATGGTGTACTGTATGCAGGAGAACGAACAAATTTACATGGCTCAGATCAGTACGGCACTGGTCAAGGTTTAAGACAGAAACAGGAAACGAACTCTTGTGATTGATCGGAAGCCTAGAAAAACATTTCTTGTGTGAAGAATTTCAGTCCCAGACGATCGATATGCGGAGGCTGCGCATATGGTTAGTAAAAGGAATTGCCAAACTTGAAAGTAAGCTCTGATTCCATCCGGCGAAAGAATCACTACTGGATTATATAGTCGAAGTTTAGGAGAAACTAAATCGCAAACGAACTTCTAATCAAGGCAGTCAGAATGCAAAATAGTCAGACACAATCATCTGAGTTACGTAAACGGACGTATAGGCACTGTGATGCTGGCAAGACCCCCTATAAATTCAGTCATTAAAACACAATAATACACCCAAGCTTCTCGAATTGGGCGCAAGATTGTTAAAACTTGTAGTAACAGTTATATATGAACCTGATATAATTCCTCGGTACATCTCTGGAGGATCAAACAGATTAGCTCGGCAAGAGATCGATGGTACATACCAGAAGTTCGGCCGACTCGGGGATACACCTCACGCCAGCAAACCCCAGGCTGCCAAAATATTGACACTTCAACTTTACTCCGGATGAAAACCTTGGGATTAACCTTTTACAAAAGCTTCGAGGATACAAGTTTCCAGCTTGAAACTATCAATCAAAACACCACAAATGGTCCCAGAGGGAGGTCAAGCTAGGCTCATGTGCAACCAGATCAACAACTTACCGAGTTCAGCAACCTGGGCCTCGGAAAAAGAGATCACTACTTGTATGGCAGAATCGTTAGAAACCTAGCGTTATTGGCAGTCTCGTTACTTGCAGAAACCTGGAGCCAAGGAATTAGTCGTCTAAACCTTATTTTAATACGACAGCAGAAAGCTTCCTTGAATTACAGTGCTTGCGAAAGACATTGAAAGCGAGATAAAACCAAAAGCTGTGCACCGTTTGATCAGCTCATGTCTAGACTCTAGAAACATACAGTAATCATGAAACCAAAAGCGACAGCAGGAGCTTGCTTGCTAGCGGACCAGTCTCATGTTTAACGACAGAAACTGAAATAAGTTATACTTGCATATTCATCAACTTCAAATTCGAACTTCACCTCAAATATCAAACAGACACCAGTCACCAGTTCTCGACCATCAAACCACTGAAGGCATCGTGCCAGCAAACGCCAAGTTCCTCCCTTTAAAGCCTTCGAGGCGTGAAAACTTCCTTGTACGACTAGGGTAAACAGCCTGAACAACGACAGAAGCAACGATTTAGGAATGATCCGTTCTGATGTCACGTACAGCAGCCTGAAACTGTTCTCGAAGATCAAAGCAGCGGCACGCAAAAAGAGTACTAGCTGCTACAGTTATAAAGTGCTACGGAGAAACTTATAACAGAACCTAACAGAAACCAGAGTGTTGAATAACAGATCCGGCGAGGTCCACCTTGTGTCAATATTACCGCATCGAGGAGGGCTATTGAACTCTCTCAAACCGGAGTTAAGAAGCAGTAAACCAGAAGCAGCTAGTATCTAGAGGGGGAACTCGACACGTGATGTCTCGCTAGTCGTAACGTAATTCCGGCGCAAACAACGAAGGGGGACTGAAAACACGGACCCTAGAAACTCGAAAACCTCAAACCGGATATCGACGACCACAGAGCTTGCAAAGCTGCACAAAGTTAGGTGATCCAATTTTTAAAAAAACAGTCAATCGGAGAGAGAGGGATGGGATGAGAAGCAATTTTGGTAAACAAGAGTTTGCAAAATGAGGAAGCACTGCCAGGGATGATGAACCTAGAGCGGCGATGGATGGTAGAAAGGACGCGAGGAGGACGCAAGGGTTACCTAGCGGGGCACGGAACCAAGCCACAAAAAGAAGGAAAAAAGAAAAGAGGCGGACACAGGGGGAAGGGGTGGCGAGTTGACTATGGATGTGGGGCGGGGGGCGCTCCAGGACACAACAAAGAGGGCACACACAGTTGACCTTGAAAACGCGGCTGGGGAGCTAATCGCGGTGTTTTGTATTATTAAGCCTCTTTGTGGGCCTTGCCGCACGTCCTTAGATTCGTTCGTCTCCCGAGTCTCTCCCCCTCCTCGTCGCTCTATACTCATTACTTACTTTTTTACACTTTGCCTGATCAAATTGAAAACCCCACTTCATTACATTATGCCTCCCCCTCTTTATATTAATGTGCAGCGACCAATTTCAAATCATATCATAGCTCGCCACCTACGTCAGATCTTGAAGCAAGTCCCCTGTAGCCTGCAGCGCTTCGTATTAGAATTTATATGCATCAAAGTGGCGATCATCCATTGGAAGATGTAGAAGAAGTGGCCATATCCCCTAGAAGATTTAGCCAAAATCTGGCTATAAACCATAAATTAAGAAGTACAAATGTTTTACTTATCCTTTTATATTTTTGCCTACATACTGAAAACCAAATATAGAACTCTGGCTATTTGAACTAACCTTTTTTCCCACTTCTGGCCCAGTGTTTCTATTTGTGGGGAATTTTCATCACTTAGTGACCCAAAAAATTTAATTTCAACCCTTACAAAGTTTCTTTCTTTTTTTAATGGCCCAAATACGCCAGGTTTATAAATATATATGAAATCATCAGATTTCTACATTTGGGTCCAGAAGGTAGCCAAAATATGGGAGGATTCTTTTTTTTTTTCTGTTTTCATATTCTTTCTGTAGCCAAATTTGGCTAAATAACAATGTGATTGATTTCCAATGGAGCTACATAAAAACTTTGAGGGAAAAAAAGAAAAAAAACATTTTCTAGCCATTGAAAATTTCAAGAATAAAATTCACTTTTGAGTTTTTGATTTAAATTTTTTCTCTGGCAGAATTTTTGCTAGTGTAGAATCGGCTTCCTCCATGAGGGTAAAAATAGGTTACTATAGATGCTAAGGTCAAAGGCCAGGGTGAAAAAGCACCTACACTTGGTACCTTCACCTTACCTCTTATTAGAGCCTATATTTAACCCAGTAATGTTAAATTTGGTTTCAGAGACCCTGATTTAATTCAAAGGTGGAAAGTTTATTGTGTTTCGAAGCAAGTCAAGAAAATTTGGGGTTTTTACGTTTTTGCCATGGTGGGTGATCATTCACCCAAGGCATGGTGCCAGCTGTTGCTGGCTCTTCACTCATACGTGGGGCTATTCTCCTGCCTGCCTAACTCCCTCTCTCCCCTTCCTTCAAGGTGGACCCCATGGGACAACTTGGGTTCTCGTTCTTTCCTTCGACCACTCTCATGACCAGCTCTTTGCAGGTTTGCCACATTTTATGATTCTATGAAAGAGTGATCTGATCCTATACACTGGCAACCCATGAGAGGTAATCTCTTGATCTAGTAGTGTTACTGGGTTTAAGGTCATCACAGAGTTGTTTAAAGTCTGCACCTAGTATTACCTCCCTACTAATACGTGATAGTTTGAGGGCTCTAGTACTCCAACAATGTGTGCCATGGTGACTCATTGGAGACTTGTGGCTCTTAGTAGCAAATTGATGTTTTGGACTTCAAATGAGTTGACTAACCAGCTTCTCCCCTTACACACGAAATCCATCTAAAAGTCATCTCTTATATCGATAAACAATTTAGGGATTCCATCACAGATTACATCAATAGGCTACAATTGTATTGGATCCATTATAATTTTGCTAAATATTGTGAAGGTCTTATTATTGACCTTATTCTTGCACAAAACAAACAAGGTTTTTTCCTAAGGCATATGGAACCATCCAAGAACTCAGCAGCCTTTTTCTAGGGTGAATTTTCAGCAAAGAGGAATTTGGAAAGAGAAAACGTGAAAAAAAATGTTATTTTTGGATATCTAATGGCAACGTTTTCCAGCATAAAAGAAGGCAAAATCAGCAGATTTTCATATTAGATTCCAATACATACCCAACTGCATAGAAGGATCCTTCTATTTCTTTCATATCTCCTTTATAGCCAAATTTGGCTAAGTCTTCTCATGGCTGATTTTCAGTTCAAATGATGAGTCTTCTTATGGATGATCACCACTTTGGCTACATCCCAAAATTGAAAAAATAGAAATAAACAACCTGGTACTCAATGAAATTCTTAGCAAGGAAATATAAAAATACTGTTATAAGAAATGAAGTCAGTGTATATGCTACATAATAACTAATTTGGCTTTCTCTATTAAGTTCCAGCATTTTTTCGTGTTTTTTCATTTTTTTGATTTAGCTGAAGTGGCAATCATCCGTAAGAAGTTTAGCCAAAATTGGCTATATTCAGGATATAAAAGTAAAAATATTAAAGCATCCTTCACATTTTTAGCTGTTAATGATAGTGAAGGTTTATTATTGTATATTGTAACAAAATTACATCGAAAGAAGAAAATGAACACTATCTTTGGTTGTTTGTGGGACTTTAATTTGACAATAGTGACCTCTTTGATTATATTAAATTTAGTGTACACTTTGTGCTATGTATGACAAAATGTTGAAGTAATTATTCTTTGTTGGTAGTATGATTACTAGAATTCTTAATTTACCATATGATGAATGCCAATGTAGTGTACTTGTTCAAATGATTTTCAAATTTTTAAGTATATGTACATAATTCAGCAGGGAACTTAAATATCTGACTTTCGGGTGGAAAATTCATCAGAGCAGTGAGTTTATTTTCAAAAATTGAATTTTCTCTGAATATGGTGGGTTTTGTGCAGAAATGTTAGATATTTACTGTAGAGTATTACGAGATAGAAAAACCCACAATTTTCAATTGATTCCCACTTTAAATATTCTGGCTGGCTCGACACCTGACGAATCTTGAACTACACTAGACATTAAAGGTAGACATCAAAGGAAAGTCTGTACACTAGAAAAATAGTAAATTTCCTACAGGTATTTTCACCCTGTCATAGTCAAGATCCTTCATAGTAGTCATTTAAAGAATTAAGAGAAAATGATTACTATAAAGGAGAACTAAACCAGTTTTATTCAAATTAAGTTTTGGAGGATAGCCTTTGTACCCTTTCTTTTTAATAGAACTCGATCCTATTCAGAGTTTGTGCTGTTTGCTGGACATCTCATGATCCTTTCATTGAAGCCACTATCAAAGTCTGAGACATTTTTAGTGATTACTGCCATGGAATTGAGTTTTCATTCAAAGTTAATAGTAATGACAACAACTATGGACTTTGGTCTGGCTCTCTCTTTTCAAATTGGTTCTGGGGCTCTAGTAATGGGATCTGGTATCTCTCTTAATTGGGTGTTTTCATTGGCTCTGATAGATGCATCAATGCAAAAATATCATCAACACCCTTGACCCTTCACTCTCTGTGCACTTCTCTTTGGAAATACTGTAGCTAACATGACTGTCTGTGTTTAAACTTTCAAGGTTGGTACTCTTGTAATGACTGCAGGAATGCAGTTTTTGACTTTTGCAATTGATCTTCCGGTCTTGCTCATCAGACCGTTCATGGAGGTGGTGGCCAGTCATTGGTGACGATAACCGTAATTGGGCTCACATCCCCGAATCAGTTAAAAAGGCTCAATCCCCAAACTGCTAGAGAGACTACTAGCTGTACTACACCCCTAACTCCAATTCCTCAGTTGCATTTTCTAGGGAGCAACAATGAGCTATTGGTTATATTGCACCAAACTCCAAATTGGTTCAAGGCCTAGCTAGGGAGACTCTAACATAGTTTTTGGTCATTTAATGTTCTCGCACTTTGTTCCTTTGTTCCTTCTATATCTTGTACAAATGATACCAGTGGTATATGTAAACAAGTACTGCTTTGATGCCTCTACAGCAGAATCTATATTGAAAGTTTCAAGAAACTTGGATATCACGCTTAAGTTTTGAGAGGCCCACTTTGGAATTGAATTTTAATTCCATAATTTAAGTTTCAAGGAATTATAAGGAAAATTGGAATGAGTAAACTTGAGCTGGTTTTGTGAGCTTAGAGCTTCTACACCAGTGTTGGTCTGGTATAGAGACTGGCCAGAATGAACCAGCAGCCACCAATGCATCAGTTGGCTGTTCTATCCATTGGATGGTTTGCGTTTTTTTATTAGACATCAAATGGGGTTCATCATAGTACATTTCTTTTCGCTGCTGATCATTATATTTTATTTTTTCGAGGTTTGTTTTTGGCTGTTTTTTCCTTGGACCTAACCTCACAGATACCTGCTCTACTCACCTTCCTACCCTCATAAGTATTGTACCAACCTTGATACCTTACTAATTATCCCCTATTGACATAGCTACCTTAATAACTAATTATCTTATTGACATAACTACTATATTAACTATCTACCTCACTAACCTAGCTATCTTATTAACTACATAGCTTACTAATTTAACTTTTTTATTGACCTAACCATTGTACTAACTACCTACCCTAATAACCTAACTACTCTGTTAACTACATACCTTACTAACTTAACTTCCTTATTGACCTAGCCATTGTATTAACTACCTACCCTACTAACCTAGTTACATTACTATTTACCAACCCTATATACACAACCACCTTATTAACATAAATATTTTACAAACCTAGTCACCTTAATAAAGTAACTTGTTTCCTACGTATTAACTTGCCTATCTGCCTAATTACCTTGTTAATGTAACTTTTTTCTTACCTACTAACTTGCCTACCTACATTTTTATCTACTCTAACAATCTATTTACCTTGCTCCTTGAACTTCCTTTTTACTTACTAACTTGCCTACTAACCCAACTACCGACCTATATATCTTCTTACCTACCTATGTACCCACCTTCTTACCTACCACTATGTTCACCTACCTACCTATGTTTTTTACATACCTAACTAATTACCTACTCATTTTTTCCACCCCCAGCCCCCCAATCCTACTTATCAATTTATTAAAGTTCCCCCTAATTCATGGATGATGAACATAGGTCCCCATATGTAGTTATTATAAATAATTTATAGTGGAAAGAATGTCATAATTGCAGCCATTTTTGTTTAGTTAATGCATATCTTACAAAATTTTATTTACCTAATTTACTTATGGAATGGGCATTATAATACATCTTTTCATGTAATTATTATAAATATGTACTATTGAATTATGGTTTAAGTTCGAGGTTGGGACACATAAATTAGTTAACAAGTTTTTCAGAATTCTACAATAATTAACCTAAATTATGCTAAATTTGGGGGGAAATTTTAGGGTTTAGACATATGTGAAGTAATACAATTTCATTCTATATCTTTTTCAAAGAAAGTGGAAAAAATTGGAGATCACACAAAGATAAAAGACATATCTTTTCTTTGGTTTTTTACAAAATTTATTTCATTATTTTTTTAAGATTAAGTTTTCTTTTTTTGGGAGTAAATCTTTGAAGTTTAAAAGCTTTAAAAAAAAATTTTAATTTTTTCCTATGTTTCTTTTTTTTAAACTGTTTTGCACTATATAATTTGTATACTTTGTATTATTTTTTGGATTTAGGGCATATATCATTTGGATTTTTAGGGTTATGCCTTATGATTTAATGTTTAGGAATTTGGTTCATATATATCAAAACTTAAGGTTTGTACTCTAGATTTTACTCATTGTATTGATTTTTAATTTTATCACTTGTTTAGATCTATAACATAATTATGAATCTCCTTTGTTTTCATATGTCCCATAGTTGTTAAACTTCAATATTTCTTAACCCACTTTTGTTTAAATGTAATACCCATATCATATTATGATAATTCATTAACCATGAAACATAAAAACATTTTTTAAATATTTGATTCCCTGCCAATACATCATGAAATTCATGTTTGCAAAATTATTTATTCACCTTAAAGTATGATTTAACATATATAAAAATGAACATAATGCAAAATTGGTCACTTTAATGATACAAAGTGTTAAGGTTTAATGTAAAATTTACTATTTAATGTTAAAATTATGGTTTAGGTTTAGAGTTTAGGACATATAAATTAATTAAACTTTTTTTACAAGTTTATATTAATTAAAATAAATTTAGGGTGCATTTTGGGCAAAATTTTTATGGTTTAAACATATGTAAAACAATGTAATGTCATTTTATTTTATTTTTAAAAAAGTGAAAGAACTTAATTTGGAAATATTACCAAATGGTAATAGATGTTTTTTTTTTTATGTTTATTTAAATGTAATACCCACATGTCGGGTCATTTTGAAATAACCACTATGTAGTTTGGGTGGCCTTTTAATGAAAACTAAAATTTATATGTAATCTCTGCATGCGAATTCATTCTGAAATAATCCATATGTGATTTAGACAACCTTAGGTGAATAATCAACCCTAAATGCAATACCCACATGTAAGGTCACTTCAAAATAAACGGTTTTGGTACCCAAAATATGTCTTTTTATACATCTAAATTAATTTTATGATAATTAATTATCATGAATAATTAATGATTTGAATAACTTATCAACATAAAAAGTAATTAAAATAATAAATTAAATATCATATTTTTATTTTTATTTTTAAATATAAATTTTAATTATTTGAATAATTAAGGTTCAACCAAATAATTAATTAATTAATATTAATAAATAAATGATTGTTAAAATATGATAATCAACCATTTACATTATCTGAAAAAATTCTAGTAATTCCTTAATTATGACATTATTTGTCGATATTTAGATTAGATTATTATGTCATATGAGTCCCATAAATATTACAATGGAAACCTATATGCAAGTAAAAAGATGTTGAAAATCAATAACTATTTATGGACCTACATGCGGGTATTGCAATGGATGTAAAAAAACCAACAACTATTATGAAACGTATATGCGAGTATTGCAATGGTTGTAAAAAAACCAACATCTATTACAAGACTTATATGTGGATATTACAATGGTTGTAAAAAATTAACCACTATTACGAAACTTATATACAAGTATTAAATATTTGAAATGGCCTTATGGAAATTATAATAAAAACGATGTAGGTATTGCACAATGTTCATTTTGATCTTTGTAAACCCTAGACAAATCAATGTTACCTATTCATATGGGGCTATTTAAGTTTTGATTCTTACATCTAAAGTATGAAGAAGATTATGAAAAGAAAAACATATATAATTAATCATATACCCATCAAACAAATGTGACTAAAAGAAAATATTGTATTGATAAAAGATGTACAAATATGGGTGGATCAAAAAATGTTAAAGAATACAATGAAAAAAAAAGTTTTTTATAGTACATCAAACGACCATAATTCAAAAATTGGGTAGTCCAAAAAATGAAAGGGTTGAAAAAACCTAGCTAACTATATAAAATGGAAACCCTAAACCATATCATTATCTACAATCTTGTGTTTAGCTCGATAAAAAGCTGTTATATTTATAACCCTTGCTACATGATGAGCAGTATACAAATGGCAACGTTACATCTTGGCTTGAACTACATTTGTAACAAACTCTTCCTTTATTGTGCCCTAAACCATATAAACACCTAAAAACCACCAAATAAAGCCTTGACACCACCAAAGAAAAAGGTGATGGCAACAAGCTACCATCGCCTTCTTCACTAAAACACCACCATAGAAGAAGACAACAACGTGTTACCACACCGTCCTTTTTTTTTTAGACACAGAGAAGAAAAAGGCAACAACAACAAGTTACCATTGCCTTCTTTGCTTGAACACCACTAAAAATGAAAACAGTGGCAACAAGCTGCCATCGCCTTTTTCACTGCAACAACACCACAAAAGAAAATGACAACACATTGCCATCATCTTTTTTTTCTTTGCAACACCACACAGAAAAAGACAACGACACATTGCTATCGTCTTCTTCTTCTCAAACACAAAGAAGAAAAAACACATAAGAAAACAACAAAAAAAAACCAAGAAAAGGGAAGGAGCTTACCTTTAAATTCCCGCTCTACACTTTCACTTTTAACTTCCGCTTCTACTTTTCTGTTTCAAATGCTTTCTCTTGGCATCTTCTTCTTCTCAAGCAAAAGAAAAGAAAAGAAAACAAACAAAAGAAAACCATAGAGAAGAAAAGAAATGAAAGAAGGGAAAGAACTTTCCTTCAAGTTCCTACTCTGCCTTCTCACTTTTGGCTCCTACTTCTACCCTCCCACTTTGCCCTTTCACTTTTGGCTCCCGCTTCTGCCTTTCTACTTTTGCCCTTTTGTTTCAAATGCTTTCTCCTAATATCTTCATTTCAAACAAAAGAAAAGGAAAAAAAAAACAAAGAAAAAAAAATCACATAGAAAATAAGAAAATGCAAAGAAAGGAGGGAACTTTCCTTTAATCTCTTGCTTTGCCCTCTCACTTTTGGCTCCCGCTTCTGCCCTTCTATTTCAAACACTTTCTCTTGGCATCTTCTTCTTTTCAAGCATAAAAAATAAATAAATAAATGTAGAGTAAAGAAGGAGCTTACCTTTCTTCTACATTTGGGATGAAACATTCCTTTTGCTTTCTCCTCTCCACATTCCTTCAACGGTAAGCTCTTCACCTTCCTCAAGCCTTGTGTCTCACATCTCCTCAAAACTCTGTCCTACTAAAGCTCGGGAGCTCTCCCGACCTCTAGAGATGAAATGAGTGGCAAATGAGGTGAAGGAGGTAGGAGGGGGAGGGGAAGCAAGTAGGAAGGGAAAATTTTGGGGCAAAAAAAGGGGCTGAAAAATCCATGGGAAAGGGAAGAGGATATGTTTTTGGTTCATCCCCAAAATAGTTTGAACGGCCTCATCCTGAATTGGTGCACTAATGGCTGCTGGTTCGCTCCAACCATAGAAATTAATATCAATACTGTATGAACATTAGTATCAAATATCATACTAGTCTTGTCTGACATAAGGGCCAATTTAGACAAGGGTCCAAGGACCAAAAACCCAAGGACCAATTTGAGGTAGATTGAACCTTGAATTGGACCCTTCTTCACATCTAAAAAAACACTTCTTTCTATGGTACAATGAGTGTGTCCAAAGGCAGTCCAATTGGAGGATCCAATATTCGAAATGTGTGATTGGCATGTGAAAGGATTAGGTTAACCTTTGGTATTTTTATTTTTCTTCTTTTTTTTTCATAATTTTTTTTTTTCCTCCTTCTTTCTAACTTTTACTAAACAATGGATGAAAATGGATGAACATAGGCACAAAATATCATAACTATTTTATTTCTTGGTGCTGTTTTTTTAAATGAGAACTAATTTAAACATCTCTTGTAAATTCAAATCCCCTTGCAGTAGTGAAAATTGATGTTTCAAATTTTCATTTTCTACCCCACCTTTAGTGAAAATTGACGTTTCAATGCTTCACTTTTTATCCCACCTTTTGATTCAGTTTCATTTCATGCACCTGAAAAGGGTGAAAATGCATACCTAGCAATCACATTGTGAGGATCCAAAAAGCTAGCCATATTAACTCTAGAATTGATTAAAAAAAGGGATAGTTATAACAATATCCTCATTCCATGACATGTCTTCCAATTTGAGCAATCACAGGAAAAGAAAACAATGAGAAAAATTGAAAAAGCAAAAAAACGAATAACCTTGGACCTTAGTTTATACTTTGGTTCTTCAAACCATGAGCTCTGATTTAAGCTCTTTTCTTTTAGTCCGGACCAATTGGTTTTCCTCCAAAAAGATGCCATGTAAGCTAAATCACAATTTGATTTGTCTTGATCCTGGACCCTTGTCTAAAGGCCTTGGGAGCAATTCAAAACTCTTGACCAATAAGAATGCTCGATTTCAGTGGATCCTGCTCCTTGAACCCTTGTCTGAAATGGGCCTAAGTCTGGTAGCAGCTTAATAGCAGTACCAGCTGGCAGGGACTTGAGATAATACTAGTCTCGTATGTGTCTTATGTCAGTCTATATGCCAGGCATAAACTTGCCATATGCCAGCCCAAAATCAATATTGAACTTAATACCAGTACTGGGCTGATATTAAATAAAATAAAATAACCAATACCAGTATCAGCTGGTATCAAAATAAGTTGACACTGGACCAATCAGTGTAGGACTAGTGTTGTTGGGTTATACCTTTAAGTCCGGATGTTAATCCGGATAGTACCCAGATATCAATGTATGGATATCCTGAATGTGTTTTTTCACTATCCATCATATCCACATCTGATTGAACTTATTGCAAATGCTAACCAATCTCTATGGATATTCAATAGATATCCCTAACATATCTTTATTCATATTTGTTGCTTAATGGTATTAAATTTTATGGACATGGATATTGAGTTTATACATATTTTTTAGAAATGATTTAAATTGATTATTCAGATATCATAGCTAGGGTTTTAGGGGACAACTTGATAGGCTTCTTTCTTGTGCACCTGCATAACCTTGTGTGGGGGTGTGGTTGGGATAAAAAAACTTGTGCTACAATTGAGCAAAGTTTTTCATAAAATTGGGATTCAATTATTTCACAAGTTACATTGTTTTGGATTTGGTTCATATTGCCTTTATTTTGGAAAGCTAGGTTGCATTCTTATAAGTTTTTTTCAAAGCAACAAAATTGAAATTTTATATGCATAACCTTTATGCATATCTATCATGTTTTGAAAATTGAATACCAGCATATTCATAAATGACAAAAGGATTTTTTTTAAACCACATATCTTTCTTTGTAATATATACATATATATTTTATTGAAATCCATAGGATAGGTCTAAAAATCAATAACTGACCAACACTGTTCTACATCCATAGCAGTAAGAACTCCTTTACCCACAATTTTGCAATCAAATTGTGTGACATTGTCATTTTGGCGCTAAGTTTGTTCAGGGTAGTGACTGGAGACACTCTAACATGTGAAAATTAAGCTCCAAATATTTTAGCCAGACACATTCTCTAGAATATTTTCCCTTCACTTCAATTGATATTATTGTGACCTGAAACCATCCGTACAAATTTTTTAATGTATTGTAATTTCTGAGCCTTTTGGTTCAAATCTTCAGAGAACGAGAAAATATCACTCTTGCCAACAGCAGCTTACTGACAACCTCTTCCTTTGTACACCCTAAGTAGCTCCTCCCATATCAGGTCTCTATATGGTCCCAACTCCCAACACCAAGCCTTTGAGTGGGTTAGCCATCGATCCTAGAATGTCTTATATCTCAAGGTCATCAACTTCATCATATGCAGAGATGAACATCTAAATGTATTGGCCTGGATCTGAATAAAATATTGCAATTAGTGATCAACAAAAATTAGCCCAGAAATCAAATCCTTTCAATAAAAAAATACAAGCCCACAAGTTCCATCATTCACAACAAGAAAAGGTTCTTAGCCAAGTCACCAAACAGGTTCCTTGTTTGGAGGCATGGTGGGTAGCTGGAATGCTATTAAATGGATCCATGGGCACATCATGTGCTTACCTTTAAGGATGTCCCCCAATCAAGGCATGCCCATACACCAAAGATGGCAAATGAATGGGCAATCCAACTTCATAAAATTTGAACAACACCATGAGAATATGTGAAGACCTTAACAAAACTCCTCATGATGATGAAACAATCTTGTCTTCAACCACATGAAATATGTCCGTACTATTGCTTCAAAAAAGAACTATATGAGCAAAAGATAACTAGGTGGTATATGAAAAGGGAAACTATGATTTTATTTAGTGTAAATCATTCCAAGAAAGTTAGAGAAATACACAGTAACTAGACCTGAGAGTCTATATAAGATAATGAGATGTAGTTTTAACCTTCTTATTTTGCAACACATGTCACATATGGTATTTGAACATGG
>Ga0209611_10001806_pt1 | contig 37177 bp, 21 predicted proteins | sample S1TSphgellanicum_3_FD_187693 | JGI IMG/M metagenome (GOLD analysis project Ga0209611, IMG submission 187693) | Host-associated microbial communities from peat moss isolated from Minnesota, USA - S1T2_Fc - Sphagnum magellanicum MG (SPAdes) (version 2) | ecosystem: Host-associated > Plants > Peat...
AAACTTAAACACAAAAAAAAAAACACATTAAGACATGTAATAAGACAAAAACACCTTAAACCCAAAAAAATAAAAATAAAAATTGGAGTTTATGAACTCTTACCTTTGTTGTAAAGTTGCAAGAGATTATTGATTTGCCAAACAACAAAACTTTTTGATTCGTCAAGCATTAAGCAACAAACAAAACTAAGAATTCCAAGATTCATCAAAGAATAAACAAAATATGAAACTAAGTATCGCAAGATGTAAGCTACAATTTCTATGAATTCATTGAACAACAAATGAAACACAAAACTAAGAAATGCAATTTGCAAGTTGGAGCTTCTACTAATTTGCCAAACAAAAAACAAAATAAAAAACGAAAAACTACAAGCTACAAGTTGCAAATTGTAATTTTGGCCAATTCATTGAGCACCATTGAATGGCACCAACTTAATGCTTGTAGAATTTTACCTATTCATGTTGCAATTTGTTGAACAATAACATAAACTTGACATTTTTTTGATTTATTGAACAACAAACCAAGTTGACAAACAAATAAAACACAAAACCTTCCTTCCTAATTCAATGAACAACTAAACCTTGCTAAACAATGAAACCAAGAAGCAAGCAAAAACACAATTGTATAAAAAGAAATAATTTTTTTAAAAATCTAATAGAAAGTAAAAAATTATTTGGAGATGCAAAGTGCATTGTGAAGGGCCAACGCTAAACTAGCATTGTGAAGGGCATTAGGTGTGTTTAATTGTTCATTCTTTATGAAGCTCACAATAAAAGAGAAATGATATTTAGTTAATGCTACAATAACCTTAAACTTACAACCTTGACCTCCAAGCTTGTATTGATTTAATGAAGAAGTTCAACAAAACTTGCAAGCTTACAAATCAACTTGCAAAGAAAACTTGATGAAAGTGCAAAGATGCAAAATGTACAAATCAACTTATAAAAAACCTCAATGAAACTTGTAAGCTTACAAATCATGTGTGCTTTGAGCATCATCATTGGGTCCAAAAGCACAAAGTTGCAAAGTGGAAACTACTAAAAGGAGATCGTAATGGATTTTAACTTCTAGCCCTAAACTTTTAATTCATATCCAACATTTTTGAAACCCTAATGGGTTAGATATTGTTGCATGTTAAAGGTTACTGGATAAAATACAATTACATATAGGATCATACATAACATACATTTGACAGTTGTGTATAGAGCTAGATATTGATAACTTAATAAATTCCGAATATGGATTCATCCAAATTAATGATTATTTGGATGCATAACCAAAATTTTATGTATAACTAACCAACATTAGTGTTGACTTGTTTGTTTTGGTTTTTGGTTTTAAAAAAAGAAAATGTTTTTTCTCAAAATTGATTTCACCTACATAAAATTCCGATTTTGTCATACATTAACTCAAAACCCACCACCTTGATGCACATGTTGACCTACCCATCTATTGACCACCCTAATGCACATGCTAACTCACCCATCTACCTACTTGTTAGACCCCTCACCCTACTTAACTATTTAAACAACCCACTATTTTCTCCTAGCTACCTACTTACTTACTACCCACCTATTTACCTACTTACTACTTGGATAAACCAAGATCTTATGTACCTACTTGACCTAACCCACTTGGCCGCAAACACAAGCTTGTTTGTTGTTTTGACTAGACTTATAATTACCAAATATGATGTTGAAAAGAAACCAAATACATGTATTGGAAAGAACATCCCATTTATTACTTAAATAACATTTAAGGATTAGATGAAAATATAAGGCAAACCCCAAACATGGGTATTGCTCTTGGGGTCAATTCTACTAACATCATTTCTGGTGGGTATGCTTCCACTTTGGCCCATTTAATGCATAATCTATAATTAAGGATATTTCATTTTCTTGGTTAAAATGAATACATGTGTTTTAAACTCTTCACAAAAAACAGTTCTTTTGACATTTGTATACAAATTGCTTGTTTATTAAATTGGAGCAATGCATGTATCACTTTAAGGGTGTGTATTGGTATGGAAGATTATAATTTGTAGACATGTAAAGGTCAATGCAAGTTACAATGTACCAAAAAGTAGTGAAAAAATGGTTCCATATCTAGTCCATTTCCCTTTGTCTATTTTTCAAACTATGAGATTGCTAGGTAGTTAGGCAATACCAATCCACTAAATTCAAATCAAATTTTTTTCATCTATGTTCAGCCTCAACTTGAGATCATTGAATTTTTGTAAATGTGTGCAAAAATTTAACATTAATTTTTTTTTGGGACATGATATGGACTTTGTCAAACACACACAAAAAATCCACCAAAAAGTCCATGATTAAAACACACAATTGACAAGGTGTGAAATTTTTGAATTTTTTTTGCATTGATATATTATAGATAATCAAATGTGAGTCCCTAACAATCATATGTACACGTATGTACGAATGGATCATTTTGCCAAAAAAAAAATTTAAAAAAAAAAACTTATATTATCTTAAAATAGTGGAGATAGTCAACTCTCATTCTAAAACAAGAAAAATGATCTTCAAACATTCTTGATAACTAGATTTACTACCAATACACATGGCCATTCCTCTAGGCAACTTGGTTAGGACTTTCAAATCTTCCAAGTCTCCTTCTTTGTGACGATCTTGGTTTGCAATTCTAAAGGAAAGCTACACATTGGATGAATGCTATATGTGTTACTAGTTTATTTCACAACTTTGTCATGTAAAATATTGTGCAACATTTTTCTCAACTTTTTTCATCAATTGTGTAACTTTTCAATCATATTAATCATGCACACTTTTTTTCAAGGTATCATTCATTGTGTAACTATTTTCTAGGTAAATATTGCCAAATTTTTTATATTGCAAAATTGAAAAAAAGAAAAACAAAACCCTGCTTGAACTTTGATAAAAACTGCCTTTTATGCACAGATTTTCAAGCACAGATTTTCACTGTAACAAAAGCTATTATATGGATGTTACAGTGAAGACAGGCATTGCTGAGACAATTGTGAAAGGAAAAGTTCTTCAAGTGTTTTCTATGCCCAAAGGTCACTCTCTCAATTGCTGGTTTCTTTTGGTTATGAAAGAGCTTGGCTCAACACTGGCTTTTTAGTATGCAATTCAGGATTCCAGTTCATATGTCTGCTTGAAGTATAACCTCAATAGTGGAGGAGTGAAAACTCAAATTTCTTCCTAAAGTAGTAGAAATTCTCCAGATGCAAAGATTGGAATTGATAGGTCCTTGTGGTGCTGACCCCAGAATGACAGTGTACAGGATTAAGAGGTAGGGTTTTAGGGTTAATGTGGAATCCCTCCATTGCAATCTTCCTGACAAGTCACTGTGCAACTTTCCTAAGTGGGTTGTTGGCTACAGCACTGGGGAGAAACAGCAGCAAATTGGCATTTCCAAACTTGAAATTGCATCTTGTGGTCACATTTCATCTTCTAGATTAGAATTGAAGATGGGGTGCCTCATGGTCATCATGCATGTTAACTGAAGGTTAGTCCTGCTGAAACTTGGCTCAGCACTTTCTTTACAGGTTTGTTCAGTCTTGTTCATCTACATGAGTGTATGCATGCCTAGTCTTGCTATGAAATGAGAACAGAAGCCGTGGTCACTGCTGGGTGTTCAAGTGAATTACAGACTAACATGGAATGGTCAAGCTTCTGTGCCCATTATGCTGGGTGAGGCACCAAGCGAGCTCATTAGGGTGAGCTAGGTGATGCACCCCACATAATGGGCAGGGTGAGGCCATTACATGACATTAAGGTCTGGGGTGGCACATTCAACAAATTGAAGATAAGTGAACAACAGGCACAATTTGGTCGGTGTTGTTAGTGTGTACCAGAAGATTATGTCATATAATATGGTCAAGAAAATGACATAACCTGGCACCCCAGACCTTAATGTCTGACACTCCAGATTCAAACATTGCCAACTGCGAATTTTGTTATCACAGGTGGCTTGTCTGAACTAGATTGATCAATATAGGTCTGCCAATCCAGAATAGAGCTTACAGTGATGACAAAAGTTGGGTCCTTTAATTTCAATTTCATGATGTAGGGGAAATCAAAAGGAAGAAATTTTCCAGTTGCTTGCTCATCTTCTCTGTATGCAGGTACTTAAAGAGTGGGAAGATAACAACAGGAGGATAGTCAATAAAATCAGGTGAGTAACATGATTGAATCACACTATACAGCTTTGCATAATTTGCAGTTGGCCGGAGGTCTGGGAAGACAAGGCTCTGACCTGTTTGGTCACCTAGCTGTGATTGCTGGAAGCTTCTAGAGTCATAAGCAATTTAGGCAGTAGTCATTATCTCTAGTGGGTTGCCAATAGCTTGCACTTTCAAGGAGGTTGTGAATGAGTGGTTAGCATGAGAAGCCCAAGTGGATATCGATCCTTTAGTTCCGCTGAACATGTGTAGGGTGATACATTTCTGAAGTGGGCTTCACACGACCCTAGAATTTAGGAATTTACAAAACTTTGACCTGTTTATGGGTGCATTGATCACAATATCTTGGATAGTCCACATGATCCTAGAATGTAGGGATACCAAACTTTGCCTCACAGTTTGTCCATGAGTGCATCACAATGTCTCCAGTCTGTACCCTGAAGGGGGCAATCACTCTAGGCAAATTATAAACCAATATTGATTCATTTTTGTGGCATGGGCTTGACGGTTTGCCAAGATTTTATTTTTAGATATCACTGCAACTTATTGTTATATCAGAACAATTTGAGATTCAAATCCAGCTCAGTCCTACTGATATTCTTAAATGCAATAAGAAAACACCCACCAGGCTGAGCTGCATGCTGGATCTCAAAAAGATCCCATGAAGGCAGCTTGAAGCTGCAGAGGCTGCTGCTGCTGCTGCTGCTGCTACTACTACTACTTTTCATAATTTTAGTAGACATTGCAAATTTGTCCTCAAGTGTATAGTGTCTGTGTACCTTCCATCTTGGAATCTAGCTTCTGACTCACTTAATTTAATTCCCAACTGTTTTCTGACACTTGTTGTGCACTGATCCGCTTGTTTCCGAAGCTTCCTCATGACACTGAAGTCGGTTCAGATCATATAGAAAATACTATATATATCGTATGGGTTTTGTACTAGTGGTCGGGAGCTTGATCAAGATTATTAATTACTCTCCAGCTAGCTATGCGCAAATCTTAGTGGGGAAGAATTTTGTATAATGCAATGGGCTGTAATTGCAGTTCTTCTGGCTAATTTCTTCGCATGTAGTTAGGGGCCTGCAGCTTCAGTTGTGAAGACAGATCTACAGCTCGAGACTTCTAGTATGCAGATTCAAATCATGCCATGCATGTACGTCGACGACCTGAAGGTCCTGATCATGTCCTTCAAGATCGATTAGCATGGCATCATGACCTCAGTTGGGTCCACAACACAAAAAAATCATCGACAGCAGCGGCGGCAGTGGGGTATGGATACAATTTGTAGTATATTGCAGTCGGATGATCACTGATTTAATGCTTGCTAGTTACAGATCCTGCAGGGAGAATGACAACAGCTACCAGGTGCCAGTGAACATCGGATTCAGGCTGTTTATGATCATATGGGGAATAGAGGAGAGAGAGAGAGAGAGAGAGAGAGAGAGAGAGAGTGGGGGTTCAAAAGATCTGCATGAATGCTGCGGTACAGGGTAAATTATCTAGCTAGCTGCATTAATTTACAAGGGATTTTCATGGGTCACGGCGCTGATGTCTGAACTAGCGGTAGTTTGCGGCCCAGACTTGAAGAAACTGTAGCAGCTTTGGATGCACTGCAAGGGGGATTGACGAAGCGGCAATTGGTGCGGATCTCTCCTTGGGAGCCAGTGAGCGGCTGGATGTTGCTCATGACCACCATAGCTTTGGCGAATTCATCGAAGAAGGAGTCTTGGTGTTTGGCGAAGTGTTGGACGTGATCCAAAGCTGTGCCGCCCGAATCCACAATGTCACGGTCAGAATGAAGAGCTCCGTTGCCCCCCAGCAGATTGGTGTAGTAGGAACTGTCGAACTTGGCAGGCGTGTCATCGTCCAGAGGAATGAGAGTAGTTGCGGAAGCATTTGGGCATGCCTTCTCCAGAAAAGTCAGGTAAGCAGGATTCATGCTGTGATCATCTGTAACTTTGCCATAAATACTTGGTGCAATGGGTACACAACGCGCAAAACCGATTGTGTGTCCACCTGTGTGTACGTCATGTGTGTGAGTTTTTGCAGCCGCCCGTGAAGAAGAAGAAGAAGAAGATGATGATGATGATGATGACGATGATGATGATAAACATCATGTACAAAGCTGACCAGCTGCTGCAGTTCCATTGATTTTTCAAGATTGTTTGCGAGGAGCCATGTTATAAGATCTTTACCTGAAAGAGCTACCATTTGTCGTAGATTGAAACCTTTGGACTCGAAATTGCTCACGAGTTGTGACCCCGAATAGAGAGCGCTAGGAAGATCCTCGTCGGCCAATGTTATGTTGGCTGTAAGGCTGTCTCTCCTTCCGAATACCACTCTCCATCCAGGACCCCCGGCCTGCAGATCAAGACCCCAAAACAGACAGACGGACGGACGGACAGAGATCAGAGAGAGATCACCGGCAATGACGTTCATCAGCACGATCAAGGCCTGCAGGACGTTCTTCTCAGAGTAGGTACCCACGAGATTTATCAATTAATTCTGATGAGTCTGCAAGAGCTCAGGGACGAATACCGATGATGCAACGCAATGCAAAATTGATTTAAAGTACCTCAACGACAGAGTCTCTGGCAGCGATAGCTAAGATGTCGGCGCAAGAAACTGTTTCAGGGCATTCTCTCTCCAGCCATTCCTTGATCTCGTCGATCACGTGAAATCCGCGGAGTGAGTCTTTGTTAGGTGCGGCGCTCTTCTCGCCGGTGAAATTGGCGGTGTTGTCCAGCAGCACAGAGCCATCACATCCCTGTAAAAGTTTTACCGCAATTAGTGGGAACGCATCAGAAACCTTGGACATGAGCTGAACAGCTAGTGCAAAGCTGGGGAACTTGAGCTTGCAACAATACGCATGCAGGTAATGAATGCAGAAGCGGCAGCACGTTACGTACATTGACGAAGCAATCGTGGAATTCCAAGCGCAAAAGGGATGCTGCCATTCGCGGGTCTCTGGCCACCGCTTTCTTCACCACAGTACGTACTATGTTGTGGAGCTTGGGACAGCTTTGGGAATAAAAGTCGTGTGTAAGTGCAGCAGCGCCTGGAGAAGACGATTCCTTCTTCGCTGCAGCATTCACCGGCGTAATATTTATAAGCGCCAGATTCATCATCAGCATCCCCATTAACGTCCACATCAAAATTGCGGTCATCACGCTCCTTTTCCTCCTCCCATAAGTTGCAGCTGCTACAGAATATGCAGATGATGATGATGCCATGAATTCCGTGACCACCATCAGTTAACCTCCACCCAAATCTGCCAGACCTGGCTAGCTGCTGCTGCCTCTCAATCCAGGCTCTCGAGCTTCAAGGAGATGATCTTATAGATACTTGTTCTCGACTGTAGTAGCTGTCAAGCTGCTACAATCTCCTCCTGTAAGTCCTTGTGTCAGATTCTTATCGAATTTCCACCAGCTGCAGCTGCAGATATTCCAACGACCGCTGCTACAAGTAATACTACTACACACACATTCAAGGCGCAGCAGCAGCTGCAAGATTCACATGATCTGTCGGAATCTCTCTCTCCCTCCTGCACGCCCCCCCACCCAGCTCTTATGATCAACTCACCGACCCGTGCAGCAGCAGCAGCATCCAGGCAGTACTGTTCCTTGAAGCAAAATTGAATCAGATCATGGAACGTATCTTCTTCCCGAATTTGTGCAAAAACCCTAAGTCTAGTTGGATCGCAAATTCGTGTTCAAAGCAGTCAAGTCTAGCTCTGAGGCGGGGCTACAGCAAGCAAGCATGCATGAAATTGATCACTACCCGATGATCATGAAAGTCGCTAAGAGCTTGATGATCAATATCAGCTACTGAAAAATGTGCAGCATCTACTAGCTAGCTCGACTCACCTCCACCTTGTTCTTGTTCCTTTGCTTCTGCTTCTGCTTCTGCTTCTTCTTCTTCTTCTTCTGCTGCTGCTGCTGCTTCTTCTTCTTCTTCTTCTTCTTCTTCTCCTTCTCCTTCTTCCACACCAGATGCTGCAGCTCCTTACATACTCACAGCAGCCGCTGCCAATGACGCCCCACTGACGCTTGAATTTGAAGGAAATTAGCTCCACTAGCAGATCTTTGAGTCTTGCAAAATCACTGATCACTAGATTGCTGACAAGCTACTCTACTCAAAAATTACTAAATCATCGATGGACTTCCTAATCATGATCACCTTCATAATCACCTTCATAATCTTCTTCCTAATCTTCTTCCTAATCATCAGCTCATAACCATGTTCCTAAATTTTCTTCATCATCATCATCATCATCAGTGCCATAGTCTAAATATTATCTAGTGCTAAAATTAGTTATTTTCTTCATCCCCAATTCATGGTCTTTTTTTTTTTTTTTTAAATTCCCAATTTTGTAATATCAAGAATTTGGCGATTTTTTCCAATGAATATTTAGCAAAAGTAGTTGAATTTACATCTAAAACAAATGTTTACATTTGTCCAAAAAATTCCCAATTTCTTTGAGGAGAAAACAACAAATGTGTTCCAAAATCTATTGTCACCAACCCTTTAAACATGAAAAAAGGGTCCATATAAAAGTTGGACATTATTTTAAATGCCACCATTTGGGTCAATCAAAAGTAGTCATTTATTTTGTTTTATTCACCCTTTCAATTGGGATGTCAATTTGTTGATCACTTTTGTATCTTCTTGCCCTCATTTTTAGAAGTCAGAAATAATTCAATTTCACCTTATTTGAAGCCTGTACACTTCATCCAAACTAGTGTGTATAGACCACTAAATTTGGTACTTTTCGGACATGCATTAAATTAGTATAAATTTTCAATATTTTTTAACCTTTTTTTTTCTCTAGATATGATAATATTGTGGCAATTGATAATTGATTTAAGATTCTTTTGTACATAAATGAAAAAAAAAGTATATTTCACATAATCTTTTCAAAATCTTTTTTTTTAAAAAAAATCAATATTTTATAATTTTTGTGAACCTTTTTTTAAACTTGAAGTTAATTTGCTTCTTCCAAAGTCATAAATGAATTTGCATTATTTTGAACTGACATTATTTTTATTGAGATTTAAGTGACTTCTTTGTCTGTTTGTTGTTAACTTCAATTTCAACCTACTTGGACAAATGAACCTCCTGCACTTAAAATTTCATAATGACCAACTTCTCTACACAAATTATCATCAAATCAACTAATTCTTCAAAAAATTAAATGGGTTATAAATTATAATTTAGTAAGCTGGCTTAAGAGGAATAATTATTTAGGGAATAAAATGGTATATAATTTTCCTATTTGTATATTCACTTGTATGTCCAGTGTGTTTGTATTTGTTGGGAAGTAAATATAGTTCTGGAAGATGGGTATTATAAAATATGGAAGTTATAGCCAAGGGGGGAAAAATAAAATTGTTGTTGCCTTTGGTTTTTCTCATATTTTTAATGGGTTTTGATTTATTTTGGACAAGTAAAGTAGCTTTTATATTGCTTTTGAAAAATGGGTTTTTTCTCGCATTTTCGCACCAATGTTTGTTTTGAAAAGTATTTTGAAAAGGGGTTTTTTCTTGCAATTTTCACTACCAATAGAGTTTTCCCTTTGTATGAACAGCTTGTTGGAGACTTATTGTGAAAGAAGTGGCTTTACAGCTAAAAAGCCCCACCAACACCAACCTTACACTCTTCAAGCTTCTTGTTTATTCCTCTTTATTCATACCAATAGAAAAGGGTTTACAAGTTGATTTTTTTTTTTAATAAACCTATCTTTGGGCAGAAATTTCTCTTCTCCCTTATCAAGAGTTTCCACTTGGGTAAGCCCAATAAAAAAAAGTGGTTGGAAAGGGGCCCCAAAAAAAAAAACAAGTGAAGTGAGTGAGCACATCAAAAAGGATTTCAAACCCTCCCCAGACTTTGCCAAAAAGAAAGGTGAAATTAAGTAGGTGAGCAGGCAAAGAGACACAAACCACCAAAGGGGAAAACAAAAAGAAGGAAAAGGGAGCAAGAAGAAAGCCCAATTTCACCAAAAGGAAAAAAGCAAGTCACCAACAACTAATTTTTATTAAGTTACTAAAGAGAACAGTTGAACAGAATCATGGTCCAGCCAATGCAAAACTATAGAGGACCCCAAAAGAAAAAGAAGAGTAATTGATGAAGTGAAATCATTAAAAAGCTTGGTCATATGTAATTAGGAATTTTAAGGAAATTTTCATCACACTTTAAAAACCCTATTGGGTTGTTAGTATGTTACACATTAGTGATTAAAGCAAGATTGCATATTAACTATGATATATATATATATATATATATATATTTTTAAAAATTTTGTAGCATATTTTCCTTCCCCCCTTCCTATCACACCACGACCACAGTTTTTCTTTTTCAATTTTTTAATATTAAAAAGTTGCTGATTTTTTCAGATAAATTAAAAAATTAGTCAAATTTAGACTAAAAAACACATTTATCCAAAAATATCCCAATTTTTTTTTGTTGGGAAATGACAAAATTTGTCAGGAAAAAAGTATTGACTATCACCATTTTTTTGTTGGGTTTTTTTTTCTTCATTTGAGAGGTGCAATGTGCAACAAAAGGCAACCAAAGTAAGCACTTACTACATTAAAAAATGTTAAGTCCTAACTTAGAGTAAGAGGAAAAGAGTGTGGGGACATAAGTTGGTTTTGCTCCTTAAGGAATGAAGGTGTATAGAGGGAGGAGGAGGGGGAGGAGGCCACGGGATGTGATAACTATTGAATTATGTGTGCTTTATTCAGTTGGGCTGCTTTGGGGACGTAATGTGGGTTCCCACCTGTTAATAATTTGGGTGGGCATGGTTGACACAAAACCAATAGGAGGACTACCTCTTGTAAATAGCATGCAGCATGGACCAAAGCAAAACCTTTGACAAACTACTTGTGGTTGCATCCATCAAGTTCTCATGCAAGCAATCTACAAATCTACTAAATCAAAGTGAAAAAGAGGAGGAGGATATATAGCCCATAACTTAACTTCAAAGTTGCAACCTTGTCGACAATTGTTCACCCCCACACACTAAATAGGAGCAACAAACTAAATGTATCGTTGTCTTCCACACATAACATACACATGCTCATTGCCAAAGCAAATGGACTTAAGTTTCTAGGGAAACGGTGTTGCCCAAAAGCAAGTTTGCTCGAATAGAAACATGTTTGCCCAAGGCTTCTATGGGCCCAAGTATTCTATAAAAACATGGACCTTTCTTTCCCAATGCAAATGGGCCCAAGTTCTTTGTCGAAACACGGTTCCCCAAAACAAATGAGTCCAAGTTTCTAAAGGAATATGGTTTCTCAAGACAAATGAGCCCAAATTCTTCCAAGGAAATGTGGTTTTCTCATCTTCCTATATTGTTTAGTGCAAACCATGATCCCAAAGGAACTTTGAGCCCATGATTTGCAAGTTATCTAGGGAAAACATTGTGCTTCAATTCCCCTTCTCTCTAAAGAACTTGCATCAACCTATTTTTATTCTTTGGGCAACTTGGCCAAGGAAGTGGGGTCAAATTGCACAAAGATCAGTGTTTTTCCTTGCGAAGTTTCCCCACGAAATGTAAGTGGACAACTTAAACTATTGCAATGCAGTTTTTTTAATTATAAAGAACTTAAAATGTAAATTCGTATTTCAAATTCACATTTTCATTATTTAAATTATTTAGATTGCAATAAAATTTGTTAAAAATCATATTTTAAAATATGGATAGTTCTAAGAAAAGAATGAACTCATAGTGAGCTTTTAAACTAATGAAACTCTCATAATCACAAACCAAGCCATTTAAACATTGACTTTAAAAAATGTCATAATAAGGTCAATTTTTAAAAAGCAATAGGACAATGTGAAATGAGTTGTTTAACAATAAGATGCATTGAAACTTTCTTGTTACAAAAACATTGTGATTTTTTAATTTAATGTTACATTGTTAAGTTTTATTAATCCATTTTATATTTGAAATTTCATATTTTTACATGAATTTCTTCACCAACCATATGTTTAATCATGTATGTAGGATTATCTATATTTTTAAATTAATTTTTTTTAAAAATCCACTAAATGCATAAGTTGTTGATTGAAAAAATACATAAAATTTAGTTAGCATTCAAAATGAACTCTCAAAAGATCAAAAGTGAAGCACTTAACCATGCTTTCACTTATTGGTTCAATTCCCATTCACCTTGGAGAGTTATCTTTCTTTGAACAACATGGCTTAAGAAATGGGGTCGAGTTGCATGACCCAACATCATCTTGTTTGGATGGCTTTTTGAAAGTTTTCATCCAAGAAAGTCATCCAAATAAAAAAATGGTTGTTAACAAAAAAAATTTGAACTTCAAACATTAAACTCATAACCCCAATATTTAACCATTGCATAATGTATCTTTAGTTTGAAAATATTGGATACCAATGATAGCTAAAATGGTTGTCATAACTTGGGTATAGTAAAATAAATTTGACAAAATACTTTTTGATGGGCACTTGTCTTGCAAAAACATGGAGCCCAATGCCACATTTAATTCATTGCTCTTGTGTAATGCTCGATGAGTTGTGCATATTGACAAGTGTGTGCAATAAGAAATTGTATAGGTGCAGGCTCCTATTACTTAATCACCAATTAGATTAATCCCCCAATTTGCCCATCAAATTAACCTTCCAAAACCCCTAAAATATAAAATATAAATGATCTAAGTGGCATTAATAGTGGATTAGATCAATTTTCAATTTTGTGATGTTCATCAAGTGATGACCATCCATAAGTGTATTTAGACAAATTTGGCAATATTCAAAATATAAAAATAGAAAACCTTAAGCACCCTTTCATATTGTAGGTGATCATGGGAATTTTTGACAATATTCAAAACAAAAATTCTTTTTGGTGATTTTTTAAAAAAATAGTAGGGAACTTGTAACCAAAAAATTCTTTTCTCAAAATATTTTCACAATATGGAAAAACTTCACCACAAAAGAATCACCGGCTTGGACAAGATCTAATCATTTAAGGAGATTAGAGGAGGTGCCATTTTACTGCAGCCAGTGGAGATGCTGTAATAATTTTAGTTATTAGGGTTTTTGCTATTGTGGCTTGGACATGGGTCCTCCTCTCTAGGGGAAAGAGAGAAAGATTGTCTTATGTATTGGGTACTCTCAAGATTCAGGTGGAGAGCTTGGCCTTAGCTAGGCCCAGGCTAAGCTTCTTTTGTAGGCCCCATTTTGGGTTGTGCTCTTGTGGCTAGGACTTGGGTCCTCTCTCTTTTTGTTCTTCCTTTCCCCCTTTGCTGGATGCTTTGTTTAATGGAGCTGGTCAGGGTTGGTTTCATCATTGTTTTGCTTTTAACAACAGTTTTGCCCTTTTTCTCATGTTGACTTCTCTTGTGACTCTATGTATGTTGTTGTGTGCAAATTAGGTCTTCTTCCTTCTTTTGTAGGGTTTGGTGGGGTCTCACAATTGCACCAGCTTTCTTCTTCGTTTTGTTTCCATTTCAGCTCTCCAAACTATTCAGTTCTCCAAACTTATTGTTCCATGCAACTCAGCAAAGACGACAACTATGATGTTTGTAATTTGTGCATAGTAAAGACTACCAGTGTTGGCTGCCTGGGGCCAGGGCTGTATCTTGGTCCAGGTACCCCTTCTGGTGGGTTTAGGTGGCTGAACACCAGGCCCGGGGCCTAACCCTAGAAAACTTAAGGTCAGTTGGATCCCATAGAAGAACCGGCTGGCAACTCTTAAGGGGTTTTTGCTTAAACTCCAGGTCCTAGGTGATGGTGTACTGTGTACAGAATAGGCCTTGTATAGTGATTCTAGGTTAGGGTTTAGGGACCTAGTTCCAAGTTCCCATTTGTAGAACTTTCTTTTTTTGAAGGGGTTTTTTCAAATTGTCTTTGTCTTTCCTAGGACTACCCATGAGTGTGTTATTTGTGGAACCCATTAATTGTAACAAGCTGATTCCTCAACAGAAATGGCTCAACCTTTTATGAACCAGCTTACTTTGATGGGTCATCCATTTTATAAAAAGCACAAGACCTAGAACCCATAGTCTCTAAAAAAGAGCCATTGAGAGAGAAAAAAGCCCCAACCTGGCTGGCCAACACTGGTGAAGAAGACTTGCAAAAAAGTTCCAAATGTCTTTAGAAGTGATGTTCTAAACAATAATAATTTCCTGTCATCAAGGAAAAGGGTTTAGGGTTTAGGGTTCATTCTTGAAGTGGGTTCTTCTATTGCATGCCAAGATCGTAACCTTTTCTGACCAGGTTCTTCCATTCTTGCAGTGGGTTCCATTTTTTTTTGCAGATCCTGGCTTGTAGTGAGAAGAACAAACTTTTGTGAAACATTTTTCTATGGAATAATGCAAGCCTCAGACAGATGAGGGCATTACCTAAATCGGGCCAGTGCTTAAAGTATATTCACATACTGCCCTCATTCTGGTAATGCCCTCGTCCTTAGACATCACCCTACACCCAATGACAAAACCATGGATACATGGCAACTACTGCAATCTATGCAATGTTTTAGAAACTTTCTTTCCTCCACGCCATAGCAGATACAATTTGCTAGTCAACAATTTGCTTGGAATGCAGGAATTCCTACCACCATAGCCATTACCCTACGCCCAATTGATGACAAATGATTGATAAGTGGCAACTATTGCAATTTATGCAAAGCTAGAAACCTTCTTTCCTCCACACCATAGTAGACACAATTTGCTAGTCAACAGATTGCTTGGAATGCAGGAATTCCAACTACCATATATGTATACCTTGGCAGCTTTGGCACAAATTAAATCGATTTTAGAAATGCCAAAATTTTCACCCAAAAAAACTTTTTTAACACAGAATTTTTTGAAGGAGAAATGAAGAATTTTTTGGAAATGGAATCTTCAAAAGTTTTGGATAAAGTTTGAGCTCACCAGCCTCATGAAAGTTTCCTCCTGCGTCTGCTGAGCTCAAACTTGTGGAAGTGAACCCATTCTTCAAAACGGCCAAAAGTAATGTATGATAGAATTGGGTCAACTAAATTCTGTGGGGTTAAAGTAATGTGTTAAATTGTGTAAGAATAATCATAGTTATTTTAGACCATTAAACCACAAAACAAGATCAACACACTTATACATATATGCCTTCAATCTTCAATTGTTAGGTTTGTGTGTGTGGGCTTTCAAAAAATTCCTATTTGGTAAAACTCTCCATTTGAGTGCCAAAAATTTCAGTTGGAAATGGCTTGGAAAAAACTTTGGGAAACTTTTGCCAGCCTAATCCCTAAAAAAAGTTCACTAAACTTTTGAATTTTTTCACATACTAGATTACATTTTTCATATCATTTACACACATAAAAAAATTGTCAAGCACCCAAGACAAACATTATAACTAACAAAAGTTACACACATGAAAACATACACACAAGTTCAAAGCAAAAGGTAACAAACTAAAAACTAATTAACATTGACATCAACCAAGCCTTGTGTTCTTTTTTTGTGCTTTGGAATATCTTTAACACAAAAGATGAGACTCAAATCACATAGGATAAACCCTCAAACAGACAAAATAATTAAAACTTTGTTCACATTGAACAAGGTTCCAATCACAACCCAAATCCTATAAAAAAAAATTTAATATTCCACCATAAAAAACTTGATAGAGCACCTAAGTTTGCAATTGGCCAAAGTGAATCAATAGACATTAACACTAAATCATTGCAAGCCTCTAATGACTCCGTTATGGATAAACCCCAAATTGAGTTGATGTTGGGTTTCACCTTGCTAACCTATCATGTAAAGGAAATGTCTTGTAAGTAGGTAGGTAGGATATTAATAGGTGATTTGTAAGTCAATAGATGCATGTGGATGGATACTACATAGGTAATACAAGGCTAGTGGGTTGTTAGTGGGTATATAAACAATGACCATATATGCATGAAACGTGAGAAACACTCAAATCACACACACACACACACATACTAAAAGGCGAAGTGTAGTGTTCCTAATGTGCGGCAAACACTCCAATCACACACACACACACACACACATACTAAAAGGCGAAGTGTAGTGTTCCTAATGTGCAGCAAATTGCAATGGCAACTCTCTCACTTAGAAAAAGAAGAAAGATAACTGTGAATTCCCGGGGTAATTCAACTAGTGAGAGTACTCAGGTGATTGACAATTTACATCATTTGAACCTGGGTTGCCACTCTACATGTGGATATCTTCTTCTTCTTCTTCTTCATCTTTTCCCTCAAAACAAATTTAACCTTTCAATGCCTGGCCACTTTCAGAGACTTTTTAAGAGTACAATTGGTCAGATTGTAAAAAAATTCTAAATGTACTCATTGATGCATGGGACCAGTGTTTTTTTTGTAAGCATTTTGTGATGTAGTAGCCAAAGTGGCGATCAATCTGGAAAATTATTTAGCCAAATTTGGCTACATACTAGACATGAAAGTGAAAACAATAACAGAATCCTTCTATATTCTTCACTATGCACTGGAACTTATCATAAAAATCTGGCGAATTGGATTTTTTTGATTGAAATTTGGTCCGTTTTTTCCCATGGAAAATCCTTGATTGGCTCTTTCTCTATGTCACCTTTGAGCACAAATTCCCACATGTCCCTTTGCCCAGGGCAATTCTTTGTGGAAATCAAAATTGGCTGAACCAAATGAATCTTGGAATAAAGGAATAGCATAAGAAACATGCATTTCTTTCCAGAAGTCACGTTCAACCAACTGAATAGAACAAGGGTTTGTAGGTCCAAAATGCATATTGTGTTGGCCAGTTTGCTTTTTTTTGGGGCTAGGTTTTTAGAAGGATTTTCTGCTATAAGTAGGTGCAATCATACAGCACACCTGAGGTCAGGGGTTTTCCTTCCTAAAAAGACACACCTTTTGAGAACTTCTAGAGAGTGCCTCCTCCTTTCTTAATGAGAGGTGAAATAGATCACCAACTCTCTTGCTTTGAACCAACCAAGGACAAAAAGAAGGACCAAAATTCAAGGTGACAAAACACAGCAGGTAAAGAGGAAAAAGCCCCTTAAGTGGGTTAGGGTACACAGCTGGTTGGAGTAGTCAAGCTAGCAAGTAGAACCCCCCAAAAGCATCACACTAACAACAAATGAGCCAAAAAAAACAAAGCATACTTAAGTGAGTAGCCACTGCATGCCAGCCATCCCCATAGGTACCCACACCCCACCCTCTGAGGAAGGGGTCTTAGCCCAGGCCAAAAATGGTGACTAACAGTTTTGGAAACAAAACAAATGAAAACCTCTTCAGTTCACTCTAAACTCTAAACCTAACTTTTCTTGAGATTCCACTTTCAGCAAAAGAAGGGAGTGTGACACCAACATGCTTCACAGCTAGTGATTGACCTAGTGGTGTATCTAGTTCCAAGTGATCAGCTTTGCAACATAAGATCTGTTGTTGAACTGCCTCCACAATGAATGCTTTGAAACCCCCAGAAGATTCAACAAAAGAACACCAGCATTCGGATCTTCTTACCTCATATGCCTAAGTTGTGCCATCGCATCTCCATTTCGTAAAAGATGCATATTTGGAATGCAATTCTATGTTATAGCATCAAAGTCCTGGTAGGGTGGGACTGATCACGTCTGGGTAGCAAATCCACCACTACTCACACCTTTCCAATATAAGACAACTACCGTCACTTGCGGTATTTTAGAATCTCTATTGGGTTAAGTCAAATACACTACAACTCTATTGTGTAAGTGATGCACATAAAAACCAAACCCGTTTCAACTCCAAATAACTTAAGTATTCAACACTTGGACAGGGAGCTGAATTGGCAATTGTAGTATGCATGGTCATAGCTCATTGAAGTTCAATCGAGATCAGGGCCACCTTGAACCAGCACCCACCCAGCACACCATCCACTGGATGTCCGTTATGCCTCAGTTGTGGATGAAACTAAACTGAGTTCATATTTTGTTTCATCTTGGTAACCAGTTCTGTAGGAAATAGGGTCTGATATATAAGCAGCAAGATATGTGATATAACTAAAGAGATCTCAACCATGTTTACAAGACACTACTCACAATCCAAAACAATGTGTCTATCAACCCCAAAAGGTTGCCAGACAGATTGAGCTGCAAAGTTACCCAAACAAGTCAGCTTAGAAAACTTTACACCAACTGTGTAAGTCGGAGGACTTTATTCCATCCTCGTCTCTTTAATGTTTGCACCAAGGAAGGAGGCAGGGGCACCAATTCTGCATTTTGGACCAGAGTGAACCAGTACCCACAAGCACACCATCCACTGGATGCCCACCATGACTCAATTATTGGGTGAACCTCAATTAAGTTGATATCTGGTTTAACCTCAATAACCCATTCCGTAAGAAGTAGGTCCACTCCATATATCATGCTACATAGATAAGAATGTATGTGAGTGCTAGGTAAGTACATGGTTTGTGCACAAATAATGGCTTTTTTACACTACTTACCTAGTGACAACCCAAAAAATTGTTGGTTAGGTAGTACTAAAAAAGCAACGGAGCTCATCACCATGGTCAGCTAGGGAAATGCAACGCAACAGAAAACTGTTTTCTGACCACTTACTATCCATCCTTCATGGTGTGTTAGTGGGTGCAGGCTCACCCTGGCCAGCATTTTGGTGAACTTGGCAGCCAAGTTTGAAACCCTAGAGGAGCTCACCAAATGGCTGGTCAAAGCTGGGCCTGGAGCCACAATCTTTATGGGTTTAGAGAAATGAGGATACCCACAACCCAAAATTGCACCCAGCCTCTTGTCCTTGTGTTGTTGTTGTTGTTCTCTTTTTCTTCCCTTTCAAAAAAGCAAAAAAAATGACCTAAAAGCAAAATCTGGGATCTCACACAGTTAGACAGCAAAACCATTGGTCTTCTTTTCAAGTCTTCCATTTTCTTCTTGGTAGTGGATCTATTTCAGCTATCAATTGAAAGCACCCAAATCAACCAGAGTGAACCAGCAACCCAGTAGTGCACCATGAAGGATGAATGGTAAATGGTCGGGAAACAGTTTTCTGTTCGGTTGCAGTTGATTATGTCACCATGGTGCTTAGCTTTTAATATACCTAACTACTTGTAGCAAGTTGTAACTGGTTAGTAAAGACAACCCTTCCCTATATATAAACCATCTACTTACCTGGTCATCACCTATTTGTCTACCTATCTACCTGTATATAGGAATTAAACTTTTCAACAATGCATTACCAAGGTGAAACTAGGTATTAACTCAGTTGAGGTTTGAACCTTAACTGAGTCATAACCCATGTTGGGTGGATATCACATTCTTTTGACATTCGACGGATTTGTATTTTCAAAATAGGTTTTAAGAAGAAAGTTGGATCTTTTTCTTTTAAACTTTTTTTCATTTAAGATATCTGACAAGGATATCAAAAAAAGAATTAACTTAAAACTAAATCTCATTTTTTCAAACATTCGAGGTGGCTATCACAACTTAGATAACAAAACTTAACAGTGCAAAGGAAGAGCATGAATGCTACACAACATGAAAAAAAAAAACACAATAATAACACAATGAAAAAAAAGCATGACAATAATAACATGAATGAAGAGCGTGGCAATAAGAACGTGAAGGAAAAGCATTGTAACAACAATGCAAAGGAAGAGCACTGAAAGCAACAACACAAAAAATGAACACAAAAGCAATAACAATGTGAAGGAAAAGCACGACAACAATAATGTGAAGGAAGAAGATAGACCTAATAATAATGCAAAGGAAGAATATGGACCCAATAGTAGCACAAATCAAAAACATGAATATATTAATAACATGAAGGAAGAGCACAAATATAACAAAATGTAAAGGAAGAACGTGAACATAACAAAGTGCAAATGAAGAATGCAAAGATGCAACAAGAATCAAAAGAAGGTGGAGCCAAAGCTTAAGCTCAAGCCTTTTGTACTTTCGAAAAAAGGTTAAAAGTGTTATAATTAGGGTTTGAAATAGTGGTCATTTTAAATTATAAAGCTTTTTTTCAAACCCAATTACTTCTTTTTTATATCAAAATCTAGGTAGGAAACGAATATCTTACCTAGATTTTAAATTTGTGAAATCTAAATATTATATGGTTGGATTTCATAACTTTGAAATCTAACAAACAACATACCACTTCAAATATCACAAATTGTGATATCCAACTTGATATTTGGGTATGGGTTGAAAGCAAGAAAAAGGAGCCAAGCAGTACGTGGATAGTCCTTAAAAATTATTTTTTGAATTTTTGAAAAATCACCATGGGAACACTATATATCAAAAAATTCATTAAAATTTTGACATAAGTTCTTATACTTTCAAAGTTGCAATTACAAAACTTTCATGAAAATTCACCATGTTTCAAGAGTTTTTTTTAATGTTTAAAGCATTTCAAGAAAGCATGTGGATAAGTGGTTTTTTATTTCAAAAATCTTTTTTTATAATATGGCATTGATCTCCATCCTTTGATAATGCGAATATGGATGTAATGAATAAACTAATGCCCTAGGAATAAAGCATACTTAATATAAAGGCTTGATTGAGGCAAAATTAAAGGGGCACTTATTTTGAAAATGCCCTATTCCAAACTAGTGTTTTCTTTTCAATTTTGTGATGTTGTCACATTGGCATCATCCAAAAGTAGATTAAGTTACATTTGGCTACAAATCAACTATGAAAATACTCATTTATTAAAAAAAAATTATATGTTAGCTACTTGATTGAACAAAATCTAGAAACGTGGCAATGTTTTAGATTTTTGGTGATGTTTTTGAAAAAAAATTCACTAAATGGTGAGAATTCGTGACAAAACAAATGCTACTCCAAAAGCATCATTTGATGTAAAAGACCAATAAAAAAAAAAAAAATTCATTTTTCATTAAGTATTTGAAGAAAAAGGGAGGCAACCTATTTCAAAAAACAAAACACATGTTCCTTTAAATAGATCCTTTAAACATGCCCTTTGCATACACTAATTTTTGTTTATTAATCTTTTATGGTATTTTTTTTTATCAAGGTTGTTGAATAACATAAAACTATGCATTCTTGTTTAAACTTATGTTAGGTGGCTATCACCAACCTTCCTTTTGAGTAAACAGTCAATTTTCAATATGGTTCTCACAATGAGAATTGACAAGTATCATTACATATAAGAGTTGGGTTCCTTGAAAATCCAGGAAGTATGATTTCACCCCAGACTTATATTTGGGTTGGTTATGGGTTTGAAGATTCAAGTACAATTCTCAACTTAATAAAGACTAATTTTGTTTGTTTGGTAGAGGTAAAAAGTGGAGTTTAACTTCTTGAAGTTAAAGGAATTTTAAGCCACCAAGTCACACCTTCATATGTGAAAATTATTATGCAACAATTTTCATTTAAAGTTTGACCATGCCAAGCCTTGGGCATCTTTAGGTTTAAAGGCATTGGGTTATATAGGTTTAAAATTATGGTAATCATTTGACTTTTGACACACATTAGTGTGTAACATAGGGATAAAGCCTTAATCCCTCCTTTTAAGGTCTTTGGTTCAAATTAGTGTTGTGTGTGTAAGTGAAAATACATTGGAAGTCTAAGTGTAAATGAGGTTGAAAGCACTTACACAACTATGTATTAAAAAAATTGGCCATGTAAGTGGAAAAAGGGATAACTCTAAGATCTAACTTTTTATAAGTTTTTGGAAGTTACGTCTAGTGTGCCACCCACCATAGCTACTTCAAGTCTCACATTTTCTGTTTATATTTTTATTTGACACTTAAATGACATAAAGTAACATAAATGTTAGTGTAAAATAAAGTTTTAATATAGAATAATTCAAAGAAAATTAAATATAAAAAATAAAAAACAATGAAAGAAATTACAATGTAAAACAATGCCAAAAGAAATGTAAGTTTAAAAAAATATAAAATTATGTGTGTAAATGTACATTACATTGTTTTTCATGACTTAATATTTATTTATATTATTTTACACTTACATTATACATCACTTCCTATACACTTATATTTGCACTTACATTTTTTTAAACAAATTTTATACACATACACATACACACAATGTAAAAATTTTAAAAAATTACATGCACAACATTGGTTCAAAGTTAAGGTGATAATTAGTCTACTTGAAATTTGACAATTCCTCTCTTTGATTTTATGAAAACCATTCAATTCTCTAAATTTGAAATAAAATTATTTTTTAAAGAATTAGTCCAAGAACTAGAAATCATGGTTCTTGCAAAAATCAATGTGAGAATGGGCCGTGATGCAGGTCGACATCAAAAACACTTTTCATAACATTTCTTGAACTACTATTTTTAGAAAGTTGTGTGATGCTAAGGGGCCTTTGGCAAGCAGTATCTCTTTTATCGGGTTGTTTTATGGTGCTCATTCTTCTCTTTGTTACCAACATGGGTAACATGTGGAGGGGGGTCATTATTATTGAATCATCTTTAAACACGAGGTAGGGTGACCACTTAGGAGGTCCTTTATTTGCTTTGGCCCATTATCAAGCTCTTTTAAAGATTGTCGCGTGGGCCCCTAGTTGTGTTTTTCCATCCCTAGTGGACGATATCCACACTGTGGGGCCTATGAGTGAGATTACCTACACCTTTGACCACCTTTCAACCCAATTAACCCTGGTTGGGCTTAGGGTCCATGTGTCAAAATGTAAGCTTTAGAATCCATTAGAGGTCTCCCCAAGCATAGAGATTTTTCAAGTCTACATTTTGGTCACGAATGGCTTATGCATTTTGGGTGTGCCAATGAATTCTCAAGACTTTGCCACACATTTTTTGGATGAAGTTTTATCTCAAGACATAACGCAAATCAATGATCTTCTTCTCATGGGAGACACCCAAGTTGATTTGGGCATTTTTTCCTCATGTGTAACTCGTCGACGTTCTTATCTCACACATATAGTATTTTCTTTTTTTTCTTTCCTATCTCTTTTGGCAGGTTTCAACAAGAAAGTTATGTAGGTATGTGGGGACATTATGGGTCCAGGATCGTGGGAGTCTTTTCAAGGCCCCTTAGCGAGGTGTCAAGTTCGACTATTGATATCTTTTGGTGGTATAATTATTTTTTATGGAGGACTATGCCCCATTTACTTTTATAGGGACTTGGGTTCTAGTGGCTCCGTATTTATGCTTTAGGTTTCGTATTTTAGATAAACTTGTTTTGAATGAGTATGTTTCTCAAGTTGAAAGGGGCCCACACTCGCTTCAATCATGTTTATGTGCAACGCAAAATGGCTTTCCTCTTGCAACTAAGAGATGCACCTTTTTTTTGAAATTCTGCCAATTATCAATGCCCCATGTCTACAAGCATCTTCGATGGACATCGACCATGACACATCTTTTAAGTTTATCTCGGAGGATGATTCCATTTTTTCAACATCTAAAACCTGCATTCGTTCTTATTCAGGCAAGGGGGCAGGGCTATGGTTGGTTACCAGGCCATATATTCATTCATTTTGCGTCACACACTTTACTTTCACCTCAATGTTGTGTTTTTGTCTCGGTTTGATGAAGCCTTCAACATCTAGTCTTCTCACGTGTGAATGTGGACATGGGTTAGATGTATCTAGCACACACTTAGTTCGTTGTTCATTTGGAGGTCAACATATAGCCACACATGACGACATCCGAGACGTCATGTATGCCCTTGTTCAAGAGAGTGGGCATGTTGTATGGAAAAATCGATGGTACACCTTTATGTTATGAATTTCATTACGAGCTAATCTCTTCATGACCCAAGAGAACCAAGTCTTCGTTGCCTATGTGGTGGTTATTGATTTAACGTGGGAAATAATGGCTTCAAGTGTTATTAATCAACTAGTAGGTGTAGCTGCAAAACTTAGTGCCATTGTTAAAATCTACAAGTATAGAGGGCTTCATCAGGGCACTATTTTATTTTGATGGCCATGGAGATGCACGACACACCTAAGTGTGATATGGATTGTTTCATCAGGGAATGTGCTTGTCTTTTCCATGATAGACAATCAGGAAATCATTTATCCTTGTTTTTTTGCATTCAAATTGTTAAGTAACGTGTTAATATTGATCTTTAGTGTGCTTTTATAAGAGAGGAAGATTACATTGGTGGGTGATACTTGTTCTAGACCTCCCATTATTATTAGTTCTCACGATTTGCATGAAGGTGACATCAAAGGGGCGATGGGTGAAATAGCTTCCTACCATGAAAGGGACTAGCTTTTTTTTTAATTATTTAATTTGGTTCCTACGGGCTATGCGTCTTTTGGCCTTTCTTTAGCCTTCCCTTTTTTGTCTCCCTTGTGATGATTTTGGCCATCAATCTTTTCTTGAAAAAAATAAAAATAAAAATCAATGTGGTTAGAACTAGTGTTTTGCCAATATCACTTGCAGGGCCAGTTCTCAAGCCAGTCTAATTTCAAACCTTAGAAAACCAAGGCAAGTATAAACATTTGCCAAAAAAATTTGTTCAAAAATTAGATTGGTTCTTCTAAACTTGGCAAGAACTAGAACCAATGGTTGTTATGAAGGTGACAACCACCCAACATTAATTTAAACTTTTCTTTACTTATGATTTTTATTTTCTTTGTTGTTTAGGGTTGGGTTTTCATGGTTGTTTATATGTTGGTCAAATCTGAAATCTCTATAACCCCATATTAATTCATGATAACTGGTGAGTATGTACTTTTGAGTACCATGGGAAAAAACAAGAAATATGATAGGCACTTTGAAACATTCGAACACCTTCTAGAATGGGCATTTATTTTTCCAAACAGCCCCCAAATAGCAAAGAAAAAAATACATTGGGTAACATGCCTTCCAATTACAGTAGAAAACCAAGGCACTCTAAGGTTGACGATGGGTAGAAATGAATTTTTTTTTTTCCATTTAGGTGTTACTAATTGCCAATGAGTTGATCACCATGTATTGAATTTGTTTGATCTTTGATTAGAACACAAAAAAACACATAAATTACAATCCAAAAGCTAAGTACATATATGATTATCTTTTGGTTATCCTTGAATGTTCTTGTTTTGTTTATGTTGGGCTTGAACTCTATACTTGCATTGTATCATGAAATAGTATTTGTAATTATGAATAAAAAAGCCAAATGCCCAATTGTGTAGTGTTTCAATTGTCCTTATTCCATATGTGGTTCGATGCACATTAACTAGATAGTTGTTTAGTGGGTATCTGAGTGATTTTGTAATAAGGTAGTATTGTCTACTTTGAATCATAATAATTGAAATAATAAGAATTTACTAAACATAATCGGAAGTTTTGCTACCTACTTGCAACATCATTATAGTTTTGAACCAACCAACACAACACCATTCTTCATATGGCCATTCATTAAAGTTTTACGTAAAGTTAGGAAAACACAACACCAAAACCTTGAGTTTGGTCCAAAACCGGGTGAGATTCAAAAAAGACTTACAAAGAAGTACATTAGCCTTCAATAGGGGGTGAAACTCAGCAATGCACCACCTTTTGTGCCAAACTGAGTTTCATCTTTTTTTGACACCCTCTTTCCTTTTTCTTGAATGCTTCCACTACTGCTATTTATATTTTCATTGCTCTTACATGTACAACTTTTATAATCACCTTGACCTTGTGCATTCTATGCTTAGTTTCAACATTCCATACCTAGATTTAATAAAACTTCCTTACTTTGTGAAGTGGTTCCTATTTCTCGTCATCACTCAACATTAATTTCTGGCTGGAGTGAACTAATAGCCACTAGTGCACCAATTCAGGATGAGGCCATTCAAGCCATTTTGGGGATGAACCAAAAACACATCCTCTTCCTCTACCTAGAGATTTTTCAGCCCCCTTCTTTGCCCCAAAATTTTACCCTCCTACCTACATTCCCCCTCCTACTTCCCTCACTTCATTTCCTGCTCATTCCATCTCCAGAGCTCAAGAGAGTTCCCGAGCTTGAGTAGCACAAAGCTTCAAGGAGACATGAAACACAAGGCTTAAAGAAGGTGGAGAGTTCAACGTTGAAGGAACGTGGAGAGGAAAAGGCAAGAAGAGTGCTTCATCCCATATGCAAAAGTGATAGAAGAAGTTAAGTTCCCTCCCTTCTCTGCATTTAAAAAATTTTCTACGATTTTTTTTTACTTTTGTTTTTTTTTTTTCTTCTACTTGAAAAGAAGAAGACGCCATCATCTTCTTCTTTCATTTTTTTGTTTTTGTTTGAAACAAAGAAGGCAACGACACAAGCATGCCATTTCCTTTTTTTTTTTTTGTTGCAAACAAAGTGACGACAACAAGCTTATTACCATCCCAAAATTTTCCCCTCCTACCTACCTCCCCCCTTGTATTTTTCTATGGTGATGTTGTAACAAAGAAGGTGACGATAGTAAGGTGTTGTTGCCTTCTTCTCTGTGTTTGAAAAGAAAAAAATGATGGCATTGTGTCATTGTCTTCTTTTGTGGTGGTGTTCCAGCAAAAAAGGCGATGACAACTTTCTCTTGTGGTGGTGTTGTAACGAAAAAAAAAATGGTAACCTGTTACCATTACCTTCTTCTTTGTGTTTGAGAAGAAGAAAACAACAATAATGTGTTGTCATCTTTTTATGTGGTGGTGTTGCAAAGAAGAAAGCAACGACAACTATTGCCATCACTGTCATAACCCCACTTTGAGGGAAGTGTGAGGTTGTCATTCACACTCCCGAAAATGGGACTTGGGAGTCCTCAGGGACTCCCAAAAACTCAGAGCGCAATTACAGGGGCGAAAACACCTCGCATTGAGGCATTCTTTATACCATTGGAAAGGTCTTGAAGTGTAAATGTCCAAAATGGCCTCGCATGAGCCATTTGGACATCTGCAATACAAGTTATGGTCGAAAGAAGGGCCAAGAGTCAAATTGGCAATTTGACTCCCGACCACTAAAAGTTGGAAATTGACCTGATTCTAGTGCGTGCAGGTGAAGTGCGACACACCATTGGAAATCTTTTGAGGAGAGCTACAACTTTGGTTTGGACCTCATCTCGATCCGAGTTTGGGACGAGAAGTTATGAACGCCCAAAGTCCCGAGAGTCCAAACCGGGACAATTTCAGGACTCCACTTTGGGAGTCCCGGGAAAAAGAGCCATTTGGATGCAAGTGCGGCGGAGAGCTGCAGAAAATACTATATGGGGGTAGGTGGTGGCTTCCCCTGAGTTTGGGCCGTGGTGTGTCAAGTGAGTCCAAGTTCGCCCGTGGCTTGTCCCAACATTGAAAATGTGCAGAATGAGTTCTAACCAACTTGTTGGTTGGATTTGGATGCAGGATCGAATAAATGAGTAAGCTTATCCCTCTTCCTAGTCTAATCTCGGAGCTTTCAGCACGCCCCTCTCACCCCCTTTAGTGCTGGAAGCTGGGAGCATGCCCCAAATCCCAGAAATTCCGCAACTTCAGTGACTTAGCACCAACTTGGGGCTAACTAGGGACTTGGGAGCGCATCAATCACCTTCTTCTGTGGTGGTGTTGCATCAACAAAAGCGACAGTAATAAACTGCCATTATCTTCTTCTTTGTCTTTGAGAAGAAAAAGAAGACAACGATAACTTTTGTCACCTTCTTTGATGGCTTTGCTGCAAAAAAAAACAACGACAACTCACGTAACCTTCTTTGATGGTTTTGCTATGAAGAAGATGATGGCAGCAATGTCATTGCCTTCGTTTTTTTTTTTTTTTTTTTTTTTTTCTTTCTTCTATAGTCCTTTTGGTCTAGTTCATTAGAATTGAATGAAATGGTGGTTTTTTTTAATGTTGAAGGTTATAATGGCTAGAGGAAAGAGACTGAAGAAAAATGGTGATTTAAAAGCTTAAAAGCAAAATGTTGCTTCATCAAAACAAACATTTGGGAAGTAAAATGTTGATCCATTATAATTAGAACTTGGGGAACAAAATGTTGCTCCATCAAAATCAAAACATGGGGAGCAAAATGTTGTTCCATCAGAATTGAGACGTAGGGAGCAAAATGTTGTTTCATCAAAACTAAGAATTGATGAATCAAGCAATCTATGTGACTTAAAGTTGACAATGGTGACAGTCTGCAATTCAAATAAATGATGAAATCATTCCAATACTTTGGGAATCTCGATCATGAAATGGTGGGTTAGATAATTTTAGAATTTACATACATTAGATTAAATGTAAATAAAAAAAATTGTACAAGTTTTTTTAAGTTTAATTATATTCGTAGCTTCCATCATTTGATGGAGGTTGTGGGATTTTTTTTGTCAAATTTTTCTTTTGCAATACCTGAAAACAGTTAGAGTTTGCAAAAGTTGCATATGATTGTGTCATTTTATGTTTTGCAATACCTACATTCTATTTTTTGAAGTTTTTATGTGGAAGGTTTTAAGGCTAAGATTTTCCTATTACAAAGTTAGGATTTTTTTTTTTAATATTTTTTGGTTTAGGTCCGAAACTTGAAACCGACTAGGCTTCTCATCCATTGGCGCCCCCCTTGTCCACCTAATATGGTTCGGAAGGACAAAGAATGGATGAAGGTTGGGTCAAAATGGAAATGTAAACTTAGCATTTGCATTATCACATATTGTGTCAAATGGTTGTTGACTAAGCATTTGAAGGAAGTGCATGGCTTTGTGGCAAAAAAGGTTAAATTTGGGAAGCCTTCAACTTTTGAAAGAGGTCCTCGACATCAAGACCATGCTAAAATGAACACTCACATCTTGGGAGATGCCATGGCCATGCAAAGGCGGAATGATCAAAAAGTTGCTAATTGCACTCATGCCAAAGCCCAACACAAGTGGGATAAACTGGTAATTATTATAAAACAATGTCCACCATTATCAAAACTAACTTTGGTCAAATTGGCTTTAAAGAAACTATTATAGGTGCTAGGTCTGAATGCCTGGGGCGTGGGAAGCATGCTTCGAAATGCAACATCACAAATGGAGAAGGATGAAGATTTATAAGAAATGATTCGATCCACCCCTTATGCATATGCATGACAATTGAAGATGACATGGGATGTCAAAAATTGGGATTGAAAGTCCACTAAAACAAATTAAACATAGGAGTTGATAGATGTATTAGATTTCCATGAATCTAGAATGATTCATGGAAGGTAAGAAATAATAATAATCAATGTTTATTGTCTTTTTATAATTTTGTTTCAACCAAAGTTTATAGGGTTTAATTTGGTGGTGTTTGGGTATTTATAAGGTTCAAAGCATAACAAAAGAAGAGTTTGTTGCAAATGTAGTTCAAGTTGAAATGCAATGTTGCCATCTATACAGTACTCGTCATGTAGCAAAGGGTGCAAATGCAACAGTTGTTTACTAAACTAAACACGGAATTATAGATAATTTTATAATTAGTTAGGTTTTTTCAACCCTTTCATTTTTTGGACTACCCAATTTTTGAACTTTGGTCCTTTGATATATTATAAAGAACCTTTTTTTCATTGGGTTCTTTAGCAATTTTTGATCCACCCATTTTTTTACATCTTTTATTAATATAATATTTTCTTCTAATCACACTTGTTTAATGGGTATATGGTTAATCATATATGTTTTATTTTTCATAATCTTCTTAGTCCTTTAGATGTAAAAATCAAAAGTTAAATAGGCCCATATGAATAGATAACATTAATTTGTCTAAGGTTTACAAATATCAAAATGAACATTGTGCAATACCTACATCTAATGTAATAGAACTCACATCACCTAAAGATTTTTAAAACAATAGCCACATTCTAAACATGCAATACCTACATATAGGTCTACAATGTAATATTCAAAGGACTCACATGACATAATAATCTAGTTTAAATATCAACAAATAATGTCATAATTAAATAATTATTAAAATAAATTGCACACAGGTATTGCATCTAAGCCTTGGTCTTCATTCAAAGGCGCCACCCAAACTACATATTGGGTATTTCAAAGCGACCCTACTTGTGGGTATTACATTTAAGGTTACGTTGTCACTCAAGGTTTTACCTAACTCACCTATGGGTTATTTTGAAATGAATTTGAATATGGCTATTGTATTTAGGGTTGAGGTTTCATATAATTTTGCAATATCCACACACATACTTACTTTCACCAACTAAAAATTTGGCCTTAATTTTTTAAATAATTAAATAAAATTTGTAACAAAACACAAAAAAAGTTATGTCTCTTACCATTAACTAATATCTCCAAGCTGATTTCTTTCGCTTTCTTTAAAAAATAGATGTAAATATATATTACATTTTTTCACATATAAAATTCCCCCCAAAATGCACCTTAGATTTATTTTAATTACTATAAACTTGTAAAAATATATTAATTAATTTATATGTCCCAAATTCTAAAACTTGAATCATAATCCAATAGTATATACTTGTAACAATTATATGAAAAAATGTGTTTTCTTTTAAATATATATTTTAAGTTAAAATTTAATATGTTATAATATAAAAAGGAAAAGAAATTAAACTATTGTAAATGCTTATTAAACTTATGTGGCCTAGGCTTGTAAACTACCTACATAATTAATAGGTTTACCTAGTAAGTTTAACCACCTTGAATACCTACCAAGACCATCTAAGATATTAATTTAGAAGGCCTACACTAGTGAGTGAACTACATAATAGGCCTATATTATATAGGTAGCTTACTAGGTAATTAGTTAGGTTACTTAACAAGTAACTTACTAACCTATTACTTACGTTAAGTTAGGTCATCTAACTTGTCAATGTCAACACTTTAGTCAATCTAACAACCTTGGCGATGAACTTTTATTGAAGCTAGTAATTTGTCAAGGCTATAAATTTTTAGTTGTTTTTTTATGAAGACTGTTGTGTTTTTTAAATAATTGAGTCATGTTTCACCTTCTAAAGGTGTCAAAAACATTACATAACAACTTGGCCCTCACAAAGTTTCCAAATCCACACAAACTTTAGCATGGCTTCCAAGAGCTCATGAACATTTTCATACCTAGCTATTAAAAATAATTGCAATATACGTAACCATGGGTTAATATATAAAATTTAAATTATATCTATATATATTATTTTATATTATTTTAAATAAATATTGAGATATTATATGTATTGAAATGAATCAACAATATCATTATTTATATATAATGTGTTATTTGATATGTTATAAATAACAATATATTTGGACCAATATTATAAATCATAAAATTAAAGTTTACATAAAGACTTGTGTTATATATTTATAAAATATAAAATTATTTTAACCCATTGTATGATTATTTTAACCAAGAAATTATTTACTATATATCAAAAATGTTTTAAATAAATTTTCAATCAAACACAGGATTAATGTATGGGGGAGATCATTTTTATTATTATGTGAAACAAGAAAAAAAGAAAGTAAAACATTGTGTACTTTGATTTTTTTTAAAACATGGTTTAAAATCTTATTAAATTACAAACTTTATATTTTTGTTTTTAAAAATAATTTTACAATTTTAAAAGGGAAAAAATATAAATATGAACATATTTAAAGAAAGTTTAAGCATGAATTTTTAATTTTTTGATCCTGACAAACTTTGTATTGCATTTAAGGTTGGGTTTTTGCATAATGTTTGTTTCTTACCTTTGTGTGATCTTTCTAACGTAATTTTTCCAATTTCTTTGAAAAAGATACAGAATGAAATTGTATTGTTTCACATATGTCTAAACCCTAGAAATTCCCCCCCAATTTAATGAATGATTAAAAAAATATTTTAAATAATTAATAAATTAACAACAAATGTTGTCATATAATTAAATAATTAATAGACAAGTATTTCAGATAATTTAAATGATTAATTATCGAGAATTAGATAATCGTTTATTTATTTAAAATAATTAACTTATCATTTGGTTTAATTTTATTTAATTGGATACTAAAAAGTTGGATCTAAAAATCAAATTGATTAATTTGATATTTGATTGATTAACTTTATTATTATCATTTTTAATAAGTTATTAAAAATATTATTTAAGATAATTATTCGACATTATAGATTACAAGTTCCACTTTTCCATGAATTTTTTTGCATTAAGATAAACTTGATCACAATTTTCATAATATTTTTTGTTCCATAAAAAATACAACCTTTTTTGAATATCAATGAAATAAAATAAGAATCATGGAACTTCTAATCAATAACCCCAACCTCTATACACACCCTTGTTAACATACTATTTTGAAATTAGCTAATTATTTTGGAATGACCTAGTATGTAAATATTGCATTTAGGGTAGGATCTTCATTCAAAGAGCCTTAAACCTCACATGTGTTATTTCAAAGTGACCTTGAATGTGAGTATTACATATAGGGTTGGGTTATTTCAAAGTGACTTTGCATGTGAGTATTGCATTGAGGGTTGATTCTTCATTTAAACTTGCAATACCCACACTTATACTTACTTCTACCAACTGGAATTTTACGGCTTACCTGCACCCATACTTACCTTTACCAACTAAAATTTTAGGGCTTAGTTGTAATACTTGCACTTGTATTTACTTTTACCAACTGGGATTTTGGGGCCTAATTATAATACTTGCATTTAACAGTAATATTATCACTATCCTTATGTTTTTGCATTTCAAACTTTTTGTGCTTATTACTTGGAAACAATAATAAGCTTTGTGGCATATTAAACTTCATGTGTGTGTTGAATACATGATGTTCAAAAGATTTGGGTTATGGTTTCTTCCATATAAAATCAATTTTAAAAAAATAAAAATAATGCCAATGGCAACAATCTTGATTAACAATTGAGACATTTTATTCATGACATCGTTTAATACGTACATTTGTGTGATTGAGCATTGTTTCATGCTAATCTTTGAGTCATTTGACATTATTTCTCAATCCATTTGCTACATAGTGTAACACCAATCTTGAGTGTAAAACCGCATTTGCCTTTGTGAGGCGTATGTTATAAATATTACATGTCAATTTTAATGTGTGAGGTGGCATGTTCACAAAGTGTCACATTGTTTTACATTCATTTGTGATCTCTTGCATTATAGTGACCAATTTTGTAAGAGCCCTTTCCATTGGGGTTGATGAATTTATTATGTCACCAGACCTTACAATGACACCCATAAGATCACTTTGCTCCATGTTCCTGAGCCCATCAAATTCCATGATCCCATCATCACCTTCAAGATGTTCATTTTTGTCATCATCATTGGACTCCATGTCATCTGGAATATGTCATGGGTCTACAAACATGTGACCCAACCCTCCACAATGTGATCCATACCATGTTCCATAGTAATGAATGATATCCTCTTGAGAAATGTGTGTGCATGTGAGAATGACCACAATTTGGTGTTTCCACATGTTCCTTCGCAATGCCCATTCACATGTGCAACAAAATATTTCAATGAATGGGAATTGCACCATGTAAATGACATTGGGAAGGCGTTGGCCTTGTACCCCCCAAGCTCCATGACTTTCAAGGGTTGGTTGGTACACATGGGTGAGTGGAATAAGGGTTGCCTTTTCCACACTTCGTGTAATAATGGCCTCCATGACCTTGTTTTTTATGAAACCTTTTTTTTTCATTTCCAATGTGTGCATGTAGTGGCGTGCAATGGTTGTTGTTAATCACCACACCAACCAATCAATCCTATGCCCTTTTGAGGCCTTTTGTGTCAAGAACAAACTAACATTTCAACGCACCATGATATGATTCAATGTTCGCTTGGGTGTCTTGGTTGGAATGGGGCACTTTTCAAACACCCACCATCCATAATTCTGCAAACAAAAACACAATGTACAAGGATGAATAACATTATTACAAAAAAAATTTGAATACTAAACCATGATAAATATTATCACTTACCAAATTAATGGTAATAAATCTAAAAGTAATTTGTCCATGCATCACCAGGCCTACGTTTGTGAAAGCTTTCTTTCACAACAACCTTCCCATGTTCTTTGAAGTCATTAATTGTTTCTCCATGATTAATGGACATGTACATCACATCATGAAGGTCTTGGAGGATTCCACCCTGCACCTCCACATCTTTGATTTTTTCAATACCACATAAGCACTATGCTTTGAAAACATGCCAACAACAAAGGTAGATGGGAACCTTGTCCATACCCCATACAATTTTAATAAGGACACATATGCAATAAAATCACCATGAGTGGATGGGGTTAACATAACATAAAATGCATTAAAAGTAATCAAGAATTTTATGAAAAATATTTAAAAACATCTAAAGAAATAAACACAAAGTAGGTATTAGGTATAAAATTAACTATAATGCCTTCAATTCTTGAGGTGCATCATCAATGAAAAAACATGATGGTTTCCAATGTGGCATGTGTGATAACATCTTATCTTTTAATGGTTTCAACCATTCGATCAAATCTTCAACAATTTACTTACTTGTAATGATCTAGGTTAAAGGGACACCCATGCGATGATCATCAAACCCCATCAAGGTGAATAGATGGAATTTCATGTCATTTATGCCAAAAGTGGCATCCATAGAAATGGCACCATTATGGCCATATGATAACATGACTCACATTGAGTTGGTGTTTGAATACCTATGGTGAATGGGACTTGAGTCCCATTGATTTCACTAACATTTTGGAAAAAGAACACATCCTCCACATGTTGGAAAACTCAAGATTCAATTGAAATTACAAGGTTGGTGTGTAAATGCTAATCCCCTTTCCTATGTTTTCGATCCAAATATGCAATGTCTTGAAGCCGAGTGAAATCATCTCGTGTCATGTTTTAACCCACATTCACACGTTCCCACCAAATTGCTTTATGCTTGTCATATATTTGTTTAGTGATGTAACCTAAGTTTAATTGGGCCCATATGTGGTCCTTCAATGTTTGTGACATGCGTGGAGCATAACTAGACATACAAGAAATGGATTCGGGGTCATGTTCACCATGTGCGAATGACCCATTAGTTCATGTATGGGCCTTATGATAAATCGTGATCTCAACCACATCGGGCCGTGTGTATAGACATTTGATTAAGAATGATGGTAAACATCCTTTTTAATAGATCGAATGTGGGTTGAATTTTCCCAATAGTCCTCTAGTCCATATCCGCACTAATACCTAAACCAAAAAACTTTCAAGACATAAATGATTACATTTTTGGTATATGAATTAAAGAAATTAAAAAGGTTAATGCCATAAATGTTTACCATGTATGCTCGAAATGGTTTTTAATAATTGGTTGCTTGATGTCCATTTGGCTTGAAATTTTTTTGTAAACATTCCATTCCATAGGGGTGCTCATATCCTCTTGTTCACCTTCCAAGAATTCCAAAATGCGAGCATATGGAACATAAGCAAATTGAATGGTCACTTTATTTTGCCCTCCATGGCGTATCCTGAACCTCCACACCAAGTCTTTGTTTGAAAAAAGGGACTTGGTGGGGTTTTGGACATGAATGGAATAGGACTTTGGAACCCTTCCCATGATTGAAGGAAGTAGGACAAATTCTTGCACTAAGAGAATTTATAATTCTATAAACATTCATCATTAAACAAGAACCCAAAATGAAATACCTACATGGCTCTTTTACAATCGATGTTGTGACTTGAATTTCCCATTATAGTACCCACATCATGATATAAAATACCTACTATTCCAATGTACATCATGTATAATACTTGCATTATGAACCCATATATTAAAACAAACTTTGGCAATACCCACATTGAGCTATTAAACTTTCCATCATTAAAAATGTTCAAAAATGCAATACCTGGATTATACTTTAAACCCACAATGTCTAAAAACCCCATGTAGTAATGCACATTATTTGAGAAGTGCAAAATGTAATACATGTTTTAGGCCATAAAACCCACGTTGGTTGTGGGGAATAAATGCATCATTCACATATGGGTATGGAAAAATCAAACTACAAAGAGATATTGAATATGAAATATTAGAGTAAAGGTATAAAACCTTTATTTATGGTTGTATATTTAATGAAACTTGATGCCCATTTTACATCCAATAATTAGGAAATGAAAAGAGGTTGAATTGTGAAAATGAAAAATAAAACAAAAGAAGTAACGAAAGACAAATGCATACCTTTAGGAATAAAAGATGGCAACGTTCCACCAAAGTTTATAATCCCAATTGAAAACACAACCCTAAAAGATCATTACTCGTACAAAAATGGATTAGAAAATATTAAACTCTAACAACTATGGAACATATGGAAACAAAAGATATTGATAATTATGGTATAGATCTAAACAAGTGATAAGATAAAAACCAATATAATGAGTAAAGTTTAGAGTATGAACCTTAAGCCCATAAATATATGAACCAAATTCTTATACACTAAATCATAAGGCATAACTTTAATAATCTAAATGATATTTTGGCACAAGCTTTATTACAACCCTAACTATACAAACCTTAACAAAAAATAGTCCTAATGGTATATGCCCTAAACCCAAAATACTATACAAATTATACAAATTATATGATGCAAAACAAAAAAATTTAAAAGAACACAAAAAAAAATTAAAAACCAAAATTTAAGGCTTTTAAACTATAAATATTTATTGACTGAAAGAAAATACTTTAATCTTTTAAAAAATCAAATAAATTTCGTACAAAACAAAAAGAGAAGATTTTACCTTTGTGTGATCTCTCCAACCTAATTTTTTCCATTTTCTTTTAAAAAGATATATAATGAAATTGTATTATTTCACATGTGTAAACCTTAAAAATTTCCCACCAAATTTAGCCTAGTTTAGGTTAATTACTATACATTTGTGAAAAACTTACTAATTAATTTATGTGTCCCAACCCTAAACTTAAACCATAATCCAATAATATTCATAATAATTACATGAAAAGATGTATTGTAATGTCCATTCCATAATAAATTAGGTAAACAAAGTTTAATAAAATATGCATTAACTAAACCAAAATGGCTACAATCATGGCATTGTTTCCACCATAAATTGTTTATAATATTTACATATGGGGACCTATGTTCATCATTCATGAACTAGGGTGAACTTTAATAAATTGATAGGTAACATTTGGGGGG
>Ga0209611_10001807_pt1 | contig 37162 bp, 21 predicted proteins | sample S1TSphgellanicum_3_FD_187693 | JGI IMG/M metagenome (GOLD analysis project Ga0209611, IMG submission 187693) | Host-associated microbial communities from peat moss isolated from Minnesota, USA - S1T2_Fc - Sphagnum magellanicum MG (SPAdes) (version 2) | ecosystem: Host-associated > Plants > Peat...
AAATTGAAAAGCTCAAACAAGTTTGGAAGTACGGCTGTTTAATGGATTTAGTCACAGCAGTAGTCGCTCCTACAATTCATTTGTTATCCAGGATCCAAATAGAGTTCATACTGAGGTGTACATAATGGAAGTAATCTTAGCTGCAAGGAAAAGTTTATTTACAAAGAGGCAGCTTAACATGTGCTGTTCCAAAAACATGAGCACAGTGAGTAGTTGACCAGAGAGAGCTTCATACTAGCATCATCTGGAATAATATCTTCTGTGGGTTGCATGCAAGGAGTAGTACTCAGCAGTGGGGATGATCAAGTTACAGAAATCTAACAGGTGATTGAGAGTTCTTATTTCAAAGAAAAGCTAAGAGATTAGGTCATAAGTGTTTTTTGTGTAGTTTGTTGATCACTACTTCCCTACAAGAGATTTCAACCACCACAGTCCAACACGATCAGAGGGAGTATTCTTATCATCAGTATCTTCTCCGCCGATTCCTTCCACATGGGTTGTTCTATGAATCTTGCTCACATCATAGCCCTCATTCTTGGCTTGCTCCACCAGCTCTTTGTATATGTCCTCACTTAGCTCTGTTGTGCGACTCAAAATCTGTTCAACAACCATAGGTAGCAGCAAAAAGCAAAGATTAGAACTCAGAGACTTCCTCCCCAGTATGCAAAAGAAGTTCTCACATCCAAGCTTTACTTATTTACTTTTTTGCAACCTGATGCATAAAACTGAGACTGCAAATAGGCGGGAGACTACTAACAGCAAACTAACTGGACCAGGGAACAGCAGTCAGAGCATGTTGTTTACAGTCTTCTGTGGCATTAGCATGTTTCAACTTTTCTTCATCCAATTTTATTGTTCGGGGTCACATACTGAGCACCACTGGGATGATCTCAGTAGTGCACCCTAGTTTTCATCATCTCCTACAACTAGACAAAATGAGTGAAATTGACGAAAGAATGGATGGGTTCTAAACAGAGGTTTGTTTTGTGTATTGTACCCAGAGGCATTTTCTTGATGGCTGGCCCACGAGTGCCCACTGGTAATTTTGCAGATCCAGAGCAATAACCCAGTAATCTCCTGTCACTGGTATTACAGGCAAGAAGGGAGGCACCAGAAACCTGACTTTGAGTTTTGCATCTGGAGAGGAAGGGTCTACTTTCCAAGCAGAGCCACGAATGAAGCTCCTCTTGCCATTCACCCATGTCTCATTCAGAACGTCGACGCTGCTCTTGTCAGCCTTCAGCGTGTAGGTGGCCCGAGAATTGGTTCCAGATTTGGGCTGAGATTTGGACGGCACAGAGGCAATTTCATACCATCTCCCTTGATATCTTTCCAAGTCCACTCCATTCACCACAGATAACTCCTTTACTGCTGCTGCCTCACTACCCATAACTGCAAACCTCACCAAAAAAGACACTAAGATTGATGATTTCAGCCTCAAAATTGCACACTTCCCAATTCCCAAATCTCTCTCCTGGAGTCCTCACCACTAGCAAAAAAATAATTCACACAAGTTCGTTATATTCCACAAATTTCCCAAATTTCCTCTCTGAAAAGACTTTCTGAGCACAACAAACAACTACAAGAGATAATAATCCACTGTATTTCTTTCACAATTTCCGCATACAACAAGTAGATGGGGAAGTAGAATTGAGAGAATCTATTTTGGAGCTACAGACGACGCCATAAGAATCTAGCTTCTGTTTGGGATTGAATGCATATAAAGAGGGTAATGACGATGCTTTTCTGATGATGGCAATGACGTGGACGATGCTTACGCTGCTGCGTTGGTGAGGGTTGGGCTCTCGTCGTCCTTGAACTTGCAGTGACACAGATACGGAGATTTTTTTTTGTTTCTTTTTGCTTTTTCTGTGCCTTATCAGCAAAGAATCATTCAAGAAGCTTTTTTCTCACTACTTTCAAGTGAGAAATAATCTGCTGGGTCGCTTCAGCAACCAGCTTCAAGTGTTGATTATGTACCATGAAATGGTCATGACTAAACCCTAAACCCTATATCGTGAACGACATTAGGTAGTCTACTAGGGTGGCTAAACCCTAGTAAACTGTTAGGAAGCTCGAATACAATACAAATAGGCTTATGCTAATTTAGGCAATAAACTTTTGATATCCTTGATTAGGTATTTGGGACATTTTTCCATATATGATAAATAATGTCCCTTTTTTTATTATGCAAATATGAACATGGAGTTTGAGGTTGAATGTGGTCTTAATTTTTAAAGGTTGTTTTTAAAAATTAAAAATCAAGTGAACCACTTCAAGTTTAATCATTTTCAATGCTGAACTCATCTTATTTACAAATGTGGGACATGAGGTTGATGGTACAATGATAAATCTATGGTACAATATTTCCAAACAATTTTGTAATATAAATTGAATAGAATTAACATATATGTCTTTTGTAATGTGAGGATTAAAAATAAGTACAATAAAATTTGATTTAGGATGTGTCACTAGCATATGACAATAGCACGTGTCAATAGCATGTGGTTGTAAGTCACAAGGCTTTGAGATGAATCACAAGTCAAATTATTAGACTTTTATCAATCTACAATTGAAGCAAAATCTTTATATAAAGTTTTGTGTTTTCATGTGGCTACATCTTCCAACAAGTACAACAACTAGAAACAAAGTTGTGAAACCTAATAATGGTATCCACATTTGTGATAAGCTAGTATAGTTTAAAAGCCCAATAACCATATAACAAAAGATTGAATAGTTATAGGTATGTTGGTTTATTCAAATTTTGGAATTTCATATCCTTTGCAACATTTTGAACCTTAGCATTTGATTTTAAGTTAGTGTTTTTTCTTGATTGAAATTTTGTGACAACAAAGTATAATGGCTTGGATGTCGCAATGCAAAGTGGTTCATTTATTGGGTTGCAATGCACACTTTGTTTGTTTTGATTTAAAACTTAAAAGTTTTTTTTTAATTTGTATTTTTTTTCCCATGGGAACAAATGAAATGTGTATTGTGTATAATGATTTTGTGGGTGCCAAATATGGTTTTCATGATTTCAAATGTGATTTAATACTAAATTTTTTGTTAATGTGTTTCTAGAATTTAATATGATCATTTCATGTATGATGATTTTTTAAGCACACATAGTCACCTTCTTTCATCACTATTCATGCTTTTAATTAAAATTCAAAATTCAAAAAAAATATGGTGTAAAAATGCAATGCAAATACAAAATTTAAATTTAAATTTAAATTTAGGGTGGTTTAAACATGTGGATATTAAAATTTTAGATAATAATAATGTATAGGGGCGAAATATCCTTGGGTGGTACCATTAGAATCACTTTGCCAAAATCAAGGAAAGTTGGACTCAATTTTTTTTAAAAAATTCATCTATTTATACATTGGTTTATTTAATTGGACTAGGTGGCCTATGTTTTTTCCATCTATGCACACATTCATGAAAAATAATGAGCACCCAAAAATTTATGATATGCATTAACATTTTGAATCTTGAACCATTCCTAATCCAATTCTAACCCCATTTTTGACTTTTTTTTAAAAAAGTGTACTTACACTTACACATTAGATATTTTTTCTTGTTCATTTGGTACATGCACAAAGGAATGATCCAAACTAGTCACTAAAATAACAAAAGATAAAAATAGTTATCATTTGTGTTCTTGACATCAATGGCCCTTTAGGATTTCACAATCTTGACTTGAAAAATTCATAGCTAAATGAAAATTGATTCAATCAATTATCTATAAAAGACATCAAGGGGTGTTTGCAAGCTAGAGTGTCCATTTTTGGACGTCAATGCATCAATTTTTCTACACCCTCATGGATTGAATTATGTCTCATGTCAATTTTTTTTGTTCATTTTATGAAAATAGACTAATTTATATGATTATTATACAATTTATTGTGATACAATACTAAAATTAGTTAAAATAAATATTTCTACATCACATGGGTGATTTAAAATTGTAGACAAGTTATAGTGTCACAGTCTTTAATAAGTTGGAAATGGATTCATTATAATCATGGTTTATAATAAAATAACACCATTTTCTCTCCAAAATTCAAAACCTATCTTTGAAATTTAAAATGAAGCTTTATTAACCATTTCAATCGTATGAAAGTTTGATGGAATTTTAATGACATTAAAAAAAAAATGAAAGAAATAAAGTTCTTCATGTTCACATTTTTAAAAATTGAGATGAAAATTTTCAAAAAAATTGAAAATTAGCCTATACTATAGTGACATGTAGCATTATTTTATAAAAAAGATGAGTAATTTCATAAATATAAAAGCTTATATTTTTGGCCTATAAAAAATACACTGTGAAAAATCCTAAAATGGATTCCATTATGGACACAAAAGTGTTCCACTCTAGAGAGAAAATGCCCCAAGTAGGTTGGCATTTAAAATATTTTTAAAAACTAACATCCAAGATAAATTCCCAAAAAAATAGATTCCTTTTGTGTTCTTGATAAAAAAAAATCTTTGGTGTTACATTTCTGAAACTTTTTCCTTATGCATTCATTTTCTACACCAAAATTCATTTTTTTGTAAATTTAATTAAAGTTTTGAATTATTTTTGACTTGGGTAACCTTTTGATAAAAAATTTGGAACAAAAAATTTTCTTTATGTAAAAGCTATGTTATTTAGAAGTTGGTTGGGTCTCAGAAATTTGGGTTGTGACGTTCCTAGTGGTATCACCCAAGAATAAGTTTGCCCATAGGAAAAATTAAAGCTCCCCAACATGATACCCCATAAACAATGCCCTCTTTTAGGCATGCAGAGGGAAAAATTAATACATAACAACCCTCCCAAGATCCTTGTTTCATAGTTCAAAAATAATTAACCATAGTTTGATTTTTAGAAGATTGATTATATTACAATTTTTTATGTTTTTATTCAATGTCTTTATGGGAATCACATAATGCACATACTAACAACCTAATCACAAGTGAGAAATTTGTGGAAATTTAATCCATGGCACAAGTTATGACAAAAACCACCTTATTAGATTATGTTGCAATAATGTGAATTGTTTAGAAAAGACTACAACATGAGTAGCCAAAACCACACAAATATCGTTTTTTGGTGCATGTGTGGAGCCGTAACAATAGTTAATCAAAACCAAATGTTCAAAATTTATAATATGCCAAAAAGAATATTGACCAATGTTGAATTGAATTTTTTGCTTGTTGTTTGGAACATGTTATCCACTTTGTCTCATGAAATCATAAGAAATTCACCCCCTCCAGCCTTCTCAAACCCAAAGAATTCTAATAAATCTTTCAACCTCCCAAGTCCCTCCTTTTGCTATGGATTGAACAATGATAATACAAAAATAAAATTTTAAACTTTCCCAAAAGTATAGATAAAGTTTATAAAAGAAAAAGGGGAAAAAAAAAAAAAACAAAAAAAAAAAAGATGAGATACAAAAAAAAAAAAAAAAAAAAAAAAAAAAAAAAAAGAAAAAAAAAAAAAAACACAAACAATAAAGATGAGATACAAAAAAAAAACCATTACAAAAAATCATAACATTTATTATTCGTGCATTTGATATGTTGGATTTGTTAATCAATGTTTTGAAATTTTCTCTTCATTAGGAGCACCTTCAAGGTTCCCTATGCATGTAAATAGTGTTTGAAAGGCTTTCTTATGATTGATGTCCTTTTCATTAAACATCATAACAACAAATTCATGTCATATTCTTTCATTGAAGACATAGTCCCAAAATGAGGAAGAGTAAGAGAGGCTATATCAAAGAGAACATAAGGATCTATAGAAACCTTACATGAACTTGCATCAATGAATATAATCACTTTTGCAAAATTTGTTATGACTTTGATGTTGGCTTGATTGGTAAAAATGGTTTTGAACAAACATCCAATTGGTATTCATCATTTCTTTAAATAACCTTCCCTAGTGAAGTTTGGACATACTTTGTTTTGGAACCCCATGGATATTTTGAACAATTACCAGGTTTAAACTTTAATTTTCTCATGCTATATATCCATTTTGACATAAAGAACATAATGAAAGGAACATTTTTCTCTTTTCCAACTATAGGTGGAGGTGAAGAATTTACATGATTTGGATATTTTGATGAAAAGCCTAGCTTAAGTTGTCACCTTTTCTATAGAAATGACAATGGTAGTTAAGAACATGGCACTTGTAGCTAAATGCAAAAAGAGAGAATTTTCTACTTTCAATAACATTGCACTTTGTTGAAGCTAGTTGTGGGAATCTTTTTTTATTATATCAATACATGCATAAACTTTATATACATTCATGGACACAAATCTAGAGTGGGTAACTTAGTAAACCATATTTGTTGATAAAGAAAAAAATGACTAATAGACATACCACATGTATTATCAATATTCAATGAGCCACTAGGGGCATAGCACCCCCTCCCTTTCGTGGGAGGAGCTGACATGTTGGATTTTAATATAAGGAAAGGTTATTTAAAAAATGGCTATTTGCCACCACCTACTTAGTATAGTACATAGTAAAAAAAGGTAACATGAATTGATACATTGGTGTTTATAAAATTCCACTAGGTTAAACCACACCATGCTTGCACAATTTCACATTTTTCCTCAATTTTACACAATTATGACATAAAGGTTAAACTAACATATCCCACTTGTTTGAGTTGTTTCTTCAACTTTTTCACAAGAATCATAGGTCGGCTATACTAGTTTTGGTTCAAAGTATCCCACTTTTTTTCCCTCAAGTTTTCCACATTATTAATAAACAAATTAAACCATTTTTTGCTCAAAACTCTCACCTTCTTTTTTCAAATCTCACATATATTGAAATATGCATAATGTCACAATGCAAAACTCCACAATTTCAAATTTTAGATATATTGAATAAAACTTAATGTCACATTACAAAACTTCACAATTTTGTAAATGAAAAGTTATTTGGCATAATCTCATATATAATATAGTTAAACTAATATCAATGTTGTCATCAAACGTTTTGAGGGTCATTGTTATGAAAATATTGAACAAACATATAACAATAAAAAAAAATACAATAATTGTTTTATCCGAGATTTGTATGTGGGGTGGCAACTACAATTTTCGTTGCAAGCAAGGAGTCCAAAATCCAGTCAAGTAATTTTCCAACTCTAACATGCATTTGGCTATCTTAGCAACTTTTACAAAATCTTATGATGTGATTGACGTATGATTAACTACAAGCCTCTTTAAGGTGAGGATGGATTTTAGTTTGGGTTAAACTATATTTGTGTAATGGTCACAAAAGGACAAGGGGAAGTTAGCACACAAAAATGCAATTGTTTCCACTCACCTTCAACTAAAATACCACACCATTGTTGATGACTCAAGGAAACATCATAAGGCAAGAAACAAAATTTTCATCAACACACATCTTTGTCGAGACCTCAATACCCATAACTGAAACATTAAATTCACATTGGAGTCTGGGTGATGGTAGTTATATTCTTTGGGGTTGCAAGTTTGCATGAGGACTTGACAAATTGGAGTTTGGAACTTTCCTTCAATGTTGATTTTTTGTTAGACCAACTATCAATCTTCTTGGAAGGTTTTTCTTCACCTTCAATTTCAATGACATTCCATTGTTCAAGTGTTTTATGTCTTTATTCTTTCATGTTTTCTATGTTTTTTTGTTGAATAGTGTGTGCATTATGTGCATTGTTGCACTTTGAAGTTCAAAGCTTGAACGTTGAATGCATCAAATGTTTTCATATGTGTGTCAGTAAACATTGTTTAATGTCAATTATTGGGCCTGAAGGTGTGTTGTGTGCATTGCGATTCCTTCATAAGTAGCGAAAGTCAAAGAGTCAAGACTCAAACAATGGACCTCAAGCCTCAAGGTTTGTCTTTCATTGTGTTCGTCATTTCATTCCTAAAATCCTTGGTTTGTGGTTTGACACTTTCACAATTTTTTTGGGTAAACTTTTTCATTAGGGTTTAAGGGTTAGTAGATTTTTGAGTTAAAGCCTTAAACCTTAATTGTCATGTTCTTTTTCATTGTTACAAGTTGTGATCGTTAAGAATCTGGAACCATGTCACCTTGTTCCAAATCCTTCTGTTGTTTAGTCCCTTTGTATTTTTCTCTATATGTCAAAATCATATGTTTGCAACTTGTGTTTAGTCATCAATAATTGCCTAATCCTTTTGCGTCAATAGTAGCAATTCATGGTGTCACCTTATCTTCAATCTTGATTCCTTTTGTGTCAATAATCACAATGTCACCTTGAATCATGATTCCTTCTATAGCCTATCTATCAAATTTATTTTTTGTTAGATTCTTGGCATTTTCTTACCATGTCAAAATTCACAACAAAATTACAACCCCTTAAGAATTTTGAATACAATTTTTTTTGGAGCCAGAATCCTTCAAGGGGATGTTGCTTCTATTAGCTCTTCTATTGGTCCTCTTGCCATTCAACCTGAATCAACTTCTATTCTTGCCATTGAACTTGATTATGTGGTTTTGGACCTTATTGTTGCAAAAAGGGACATTGAGCTATCAAAAAAAAAAAAAGGCATATGAATTTAAAATGCATTTTTAGGATACATGGGCAATGTGGCTTCCATGGGCAAAATTTGTGCTTGGGGCTAATGGCAAGGTTGTTTAGGTTCGGTGCAAAATATGCACCCAAATTGGGGGGAGAAATAAGTTGATGGTTCTTAAGATTGATTATTTATGGAAACATGTTGGATGTTGCAAAGCCCTAGTATTTATGCTAAATCTTAAGGTGAGGGAACATTATGTCTTGAAAACCAATGCACATGCTACAAATGAAAAACTATATTTTGTTAAGGGGTCTTGAAACAATGTTGCAACAAGTTGTTGAAGGTGTAAATCTAATGGATGTGAAGAAAAAAATAGTGTAGTTTGCATTGTTGTTTCATTTGTTGAATCGAAGATGCCTAATGAATGAATACACAACAATCACAACAACATGTCTTGGGTTTAGAATTGGTTAATAAAATGATTATTGTTTTCTTTTACTACAATTGTCACTACAAGTTCATGTTAATGACTATGTAGTTGTAAATGACATTGTGGTGCCATGTGGTATTATGGTTTTGCAATTATAATTGATATCACAAGTTGATAGTTTTTACACAAATATCAAATTTCAAAAATGTATTTCTAATGTATTTTTAATCATTGAAAATTAAGTAATAACAAAATTCCATTTATTCTTGCAACTTTTGATGAATAATGACAACTTATGGTCATGTGATGTTGATGTGGCATGCCACATGGCAATGAAGTTGACAAGTAGTCACAACACCTCATGACTTGTGACATTAACTTCACATTATGATTCATGTCATTGATTTGATGAATTAATGTCATTTATCAATTAGTTAAAAATATTGTTGTCCTTTGCAATTAAGAATGACTCAATCTTCCATGTGATGATGACATGGAATGCCATTAAACAACAAGGTGTCACAAATTTTCATGACAATCCATGATTTTTTGTGACACCGTAAGTTTTTGTGCATTTTGAATTATGGCACCAATATTTGTCATTGCATGCCATAATTTTTTGTGTACCATGAGCTTTTTGAAGTCATGAATTCACATGCATTTGTATGTGTACTAAAAAATCTATTGTTAACTATAATCATGACTACAATATTAATAGTTGTTTTGACACATAACCACTTGACTTTTTAACTACTTACCACGCTAGCTTAAATTAACATACCTATTAAATTAACCTATGTATGTAGGTTATTTAGTAAAAACCTATTTTGTAATATAGGCTACCTTGTAAGTTACTTAACTAAACATTAAAAATTTATTACATTTAATATGTTTAAATATACTTACAATATGTTATTTTACTAATAGGTTAACCTGAAGAAAAACATACAATCTCACAAAGGTGGAAGGTTGCTACTATGTTTGAAAGAGTTTATGAAGATTAGCCACATGAAATCAAGGAAAAACATGAGTCCAATCATAATTTTTGCATGCTTCAAAGCTTGGGTAACTAAAAGCTCCCTAGTGGCAAAATTATATACCCGCATGTACTAGTTAGTTGGGAACACATAACACTTATGCCATTCAAATCCCTAGACTTGGTGAAAAAAAATTCACAAGTCCAAAAAACAAGCTATCGTTCAAGACATCAATCCCAACATAACCACCAACAAAGGCAGACCTTCAATTGATGTTTTGAAACCAAAGAGGGGAAAAAAAACACTTCCAAAAACTAGTAGGAAAAAATAGAGCTTGTAAAATTGTTTATACATTTATACCTTGATGGATTTTCCAATATCTCCTTTCGGTTTGAAACATCACATTTGTTTGCCATTGGCCATGCAAGTTGAAAATATTGAATTTATTATCCTATAGCAGCACTAAAATTGGAATTAAACATTGCCTGATTTTTCATCGATTGATGAAAAATCATTTGAAACCCATATGTAGGTTGAATGAAATTTATGAAGATGGTGACAACATGGCATGTGTTATTTATGTGTGGATGTGGTGGATTTAATGCATGATAATTTTTGTATGAACAAAACATGAGAGAAATGATTATATATATATATATCACCCGATTCATTGTTATATCAAGTTTATTTGATGGGTTGATATCCAAATCATAGATGGTGCTTGGAGGAACAATCTCATGATGGTACCATGCGCTCCAATAGCCAACATTCATTATTGTCATGTTTCAAAAGACAATTAATCTATTGTTGCATTGTTCAAAGTATGTAAGCATTCATTTTAGATCATGAAAATCAAATTAAATATATATGCAATGGCACCAATTTTGATTACAACAAATTGGGTCAATGTAGTTTTCAAAAGACAAAAGTTCCAAAAACTTATTTATTAACATTATAATTTAAAAGTTGAAACAAATTGCAAGAAAATTTGACAGTGGTAATTGATGTCGAGTGATCATTTAATGTCTCTATAACATCATAATCCTTGGAGCATACCCATGAGATAAACAAATCAAAAGACCCTTTTGAAGCATCCCAATGGAAATATTCTTGTATTTTAATTCATGAAAACCAGCACTTGTAAAAATAACATACAACCTTATAATAGTTGTACATATTGACATCATAGATGTGTATGAAACTAAAAGGGGCATAGGGACGCCAATGGATTATCAACCAAATTGTTCTTGGTTTTCACAAGAGAGGCAAAGCTTAATGAAAAAAATTCATTATCATGTGTTTCTTGTGAAACATTTCCCCACATCATTTCAAAGTTACAATCCACCCATTAAGAAAACAATCCATGTGATTCAAATTGTTGGAACTTCCTAAACATTAAACATCACCTAAAAGCTTATAAATTATAAATTGTTGAGATTGTAGATGCGAAGATTTCTAGATCAATCAATAGTTGCCAAATGTTACCCATCTTGGATTGAACAAAATCCATGTGACAAATTCACCAATGGGTCATCTTCTATCTAACCAATTGAAAGTTGTTCTTTCAATTCACCTCTTGTCATGATGATGTTTACTATCAACTTAATATTGTTGAAATTGAAGTTTCTTTTAGTGAGTGCACATTAACAAAAACACCACCTTTTATAGGATGAATTAATTATGCATGAAATAAGAAGTGACTAATCCAATCAACAAGGGATTAATTGTAAAAAGAATAGTAGGATGTTTAAACGGAACCATTTGAATTGAAACATCAAGAAGAAAAACATCACCTCCTCCTTTTGGCTTTAAATACAATATCTTTTGGATTCAACTGCATTCACACATGCATCCATCATCATGGTTTTTAGGAAGTAAGTTGGATTGTTAGGTTGTCAAAAGGTCTACATGATAATATGCAAAGGTGTAGAAAAGAGATGGGTGCATATTTTGGACTATAAACCAAGTTTAGTTACTACACAATATGTATGTGAACAAACAACTGTTGGACAATAATTCAAAGATTGGCTCAAATGGTTTGTATCAATGAGGTTGGACATTATGAAAAATGAACAATGAAATGGACTTAAACATTTTCCAAGGTTGTTGTGTTGGGATCCAATTTCAATTGGAGTTCATGCTCCACTAAGATTTTTTATGATTTTTTTTGTTGAGATATCAATTCATGTGTTGTCAGATGGTTTATTTCCACCCTTTCATTGGAGTTGATTATTATGATTCCTCTCAATCTATGAAGTTGTTCAAAGTTCATAATCTTGCACACATAACAAATGCATTATTAACATTCTTTTCAATTCATTTCCTCTCACCATTAGTCCCCTTGGGAATGTGGAAGTGGAAGGCATGATATTGTAGGTGGTTTTGTCAAAACACTAAGTGAAATTGGGCTTGAAAAAGGTAAGGAGGTTGAAAAAAAATGGTTAAAGATGGCAAGAAGTCACAACATGTCTTCAAATTCGATGCAATTTTGTAACTTGACAACTTCACCTACCTTTGCATGCCTATGAAATTATCTTGCCCAACCTTGTTCAAAAGCTCCAAAAACATGGCCACACCATTTAACATCCACTTGAACTCAAGCTTGTTGATCTCATTGTAAAGAAAAAATTCAATGCAACTAATTGTGTCTATACAAGAATGCCTTGTGTTGATTTTATTGGAATTTTAGATGTAAATCACACAAATGGGTGAAAGCATGAAATAAGGGGCCATAGAATGTGTGGATAGTCCTTAAAAAAAAAATTTCAAAATTTTGAAAAATCACCATGGGAACACTATATATCAAAAAATAAATTTAATTTTTGAAATAAATTTTTATACTTTCAAAGTTACAACAACAAAATTTCATGAAAATTCACCATGTTTCAAGAGTACTTTTATATGCTTAAAAAACTCAAGAAGAGTATGTGGACATGTGGTTTTTTTGTTTAAAAAATCTTGTTTCCTTATCAAATGTTCACCAAATCATTTCAAATTTTTTGTGAACTTTAATATATTCCACAAGAAGGGATCAATATGTTCAAAAAATTCAAAAAATAAAAATTACTTATATGCTTTTAGATTTTGATAAATCCTTAAGCACTATTATAATTTTGAATTTGTAATCATGGTCAAAAGTAAAATTAAAGATTTGACTATAATCTAAGGCTTGATGCAAAATAATTTGAGTTTTTATTATGTTATATGTCATATTTGGCCTCAAATTTGATATTTTATTTGAAAAAATATGTGAAAATTAATGCAATATAAACCAATAGAAAATTACCACTTGGAAAATGCAATCCTTGGAAAGATTTTAACCTTGATGCAATTGGCTCCTTATTTCATGTTTTCACCCAAATTGAAAAAACATGATAAAATGACTACATATATGAGTTTGATTTTGTAGATGTAATTAGTTGTATTTATACAAGAATGACTTGTGTTGATCTTATTAGATCCTAGATGTTAATCACATAAATTGAGGAAATGTGATAAAAGGATTACGTTAGTCCAACTATGTAGTGCTATTATTTTCATCAATAGATGAATATGTAGCAACACCAAGAGAATTCTTAGGTCTAGGATTTTCATTAAAAAATGAGTATGTAACAACACCATGAAAACTTTTGGGTTTGTTGTTTTCAGTAGAAAACGAATATGCAACAACAATATAAGAATTATTGGGTCTTTTAAAGCACTAGAAGGAATCATGTCCTTTGCAAGTAAGAAATCAATTATTAGATGTCCTAAACGACTATATAATTGATTATAGTCATAGGTTATTACTTCTTGAATCCTATGTGGAAAAAAAATTATAATCATATATTAGTGATGCATTTGACTAGTAAATGATGACGTGTTAAAAGGAAGGATGATATCATTTTTTGATTGCAAATATTCATCCATATGGCATCCATGATTGATAACAAAGTGATATGGATGTCCAAGATATCATTTGAAAACATGACTAGGATAAAGTCATTTCAAATATGAATTAAAAATGATTATGCAAATGATGTGTCATTACATAAACAATGTGTTCATAAATTACTTTTAAATGATTAAAAAATGATTGTCAATAATTTAATATGAGTATAAATGGATATAAGAATTATGGCATGTAGGGAACTGATTTCGATTAATATTATACAAAAAGGTATATAATACATTTTATTACAATAAAAAAATGATATATGATTCATTTAAAAATATTCTATGTGAATAAATTACATATTATACATTGAAATATTTTTTAATGGTAAAAGTATGATATATTATTCATTAAAATAAAATGAAAATGTGGGCACCAAGAAATATATAATTTATTTATAAATTAAAATTTTATCAAAAATTTAAATAAAAATTCAAATATTAATATACGTATAAAAAATGAATTTATTTTACTTGCATAATTTTTTTAATTATAAAATTATATTAGATTATATGTGTAAAAATAAATAAAATTTATGATTCCAGAAAATTAATCAACATTTTATTATTAATTATTTAATAAAATAAAATAAAATAATTATATTTAATTATAATCATACTTAATATGCCTAATATATAAAAAATTAATACATATATTTTAGATATAATTGATTTATGACCCATTTATAAATATTTTATGTAGATTATATTGACTCATACATCTAAATTAAAAGTTATTAGTAAAATTATGATTTACTGGAAAAAAATTATATAATATAAATTCTTAAGTCAAATGAAAGTTTAAAATATGGAAAATATATTTCATATATTCTTACATTAACCACAAAGGTTTTTCTATTTACAAATCATGTCTTTGATTTTTTTTCCACCCAAAGAATGGTCATTGAAATGTTATTCAATAAAAAAATTCAAATATTTTTCTTTTGAAATGAATTCACATTAAAGCATATATATATTATTGAATGAATTTTATGAATAAAGTTTCAATTTTTCATTTGGGCAAATTATTAATAAGATATGAATGATCAAATTTGAAGTTTTGTGTAATGTTTAAATGAAATATGGTTTGAATAGAACAAACATTAAATTATTTACACAATAAGTGAGGGGTGAAAGCACACTATAATGACCCCCTTTGGGACACTTTTGGGTCTAGTATTATAGTACATATAATATAATTGTTCCAAAAGTGTGGTACATTTAATTTTAGGTATCAATGTTGGTTTTTGGGCCTTACAACAATTATTTTTATAAAACTAATGTTATGTAATATTGTTTAAATAATAATAATAAGTTTCATTATCTATATTGAAGGATCCACAAGTATATTTATAATATACATTGGTATAATAAAACCATAGTTTCGTTGCAACTACATTAACTTTAGGGTTTCATTAGTCATTAAAATAATCAATTTTAATGAATAAAAAAATGGCCCATCTAGCTATGCTTGTCATCTTTTATGTGGATGTGATTTCTTGTCAAAATTTCAATTTACCACACATTTATCACATCTTTGTTCAAAAAATTCATTTTTTGAGATGAAAATTTACAAATTAGTCACATGGTATCCAAACATGGTTCATATTATGTGAAAAGACATGGTTCAAGATACCTTCAACTTTCATTAAAACTAAAAATCATTTAATTTATTTTTGGAGTATATTTGTGTTTTTGAATACATAGGTACATTACATTCATTTTCACAAATGTATTCCAATCTCCCATTTTATAAAATGAAATGTAATAGTTTCTTTTCTAATATGTTGCCTAGGTTATATTCTAACATATTATGCAAAAATATTGTGAAAATATTTTGAAAGTTTGAGGTTGGATACATTCAAACATGCACATCCTTGGAAATTAGTACAATGTGACACCCCAAAAGGGGTCACCATAGTGTGCTTTCACCCTAGGGTGGCTTGGTGGTAAAGGAGTTGAACTCCATCCTTGGGGTCCAAAGATCAAACTTGACGAATAACATTCGTTGTGGTCAATGTTGGAATATTGACTAAATATTCTATATTTACCTCGACTACATAGGTTACATTGCTTATTTAAGTGAGCCTAAGTAGGTAGATTAAGAGGTCTACATAGCCATTCGAACTAGGTTTTTAACCTAACTTAAGTGGTGACATGTGTCAAAAATTGCGAGGATGGAAAATAATTGAAATAAAAATTTAAATTATTTGTGTTATATGTAATTAATTTTAATAATAAATATCATACATTTAAAAATGTTCCCCAATTTTTTGGGTTTAATTTGTAGTAATAAAAAAAATTAAACAATGACTAAATTATCACAAATGACTTCACATATGTCCTTTATGACTAATGGATGAAATGTGCCACATCATGTACTAAATGATTACTGTCTTAAACAATTTGTTTGTAATGACTTTAAAGCTATTAGTTTATTTGTCTTTTATGATTGGAATACAAATCATAAACTCAATCATATAATTGAAATTTTCTTTTAGTGAAGGTTAAGAAAAATGTTTTAATGTTAATATCACATGCCTTTTTAATTTCAATAGTAGCTGGTTCTTAACTATAAAGGCTAATTCACAAAGAAGCAATTACATAATTAGAACAATTTGACAATCCATTTTTGGAATGTAATGACAGATGACTTTTAAGATATTGTAGATCAAAAATAATTTTTACATATTTTCTTTTAAATGCATGTGAACCACCACTACCAAAACAATTTGTGACCTTTGGACATACTTTGGTAACATGTCAATTCTAGTCATTCCATGTTGGATTTCCCCTATTTAGGGCAACCTATGCTACAAGAGAAATAAATTTCTAAATTTTTTAATTTTTTGCAAAAACAGATGGAAATTGGGAAATATATTGTTAAGTAGATTATTAAACCATGCAACCACAAAACATCGGGGCTTGCCACATCGTCCACAATAACAATAAAATCAAAAACCTATTTTTGTAAAAAACTATTAAGTTTAATTCAACCTTAGTTTTAAATGCCAAAATTTTCAATGTTGTAACTTAATGAATACATGATCCTTAACAAGTCATGTGTGGGATGGCCATTTTAAGTGGGCATCCGCTCACTTACTCCCGTATCTCCTTTTTACACCAAAAATCACATTTGCATATGTTGTGAATCCACAATATGGGTAACTGCTAGAAACATGCTTCTCTAGCATTTGTTCTAAATTTGGCCAAAAACCATGTGATGTCCTTTAAGTCTAGATAATTCCAAAAAAAAAAGTTTTTCTTTAGGTATTATTATAATACCTTAATTTAATATAGACCTAAGCACCGGCCTTTACACAATAGTTAAATACTCACAAACTTTGCCAAACATGCATGACACAATTATAGGGTGGTTAGTTCCACAACCCAATGTGGTAATGTATCTACCACAACAAACATATCTTTCATAAGAATCATATCTTTATAATATTGAAAGATATTAAGATATATTTATATTATATCAAATTTTTGTTGCAACTTTGGAAGCAATAGGAAAATTCATTAGCCTTGCTATTAGTAGTAACAAACAACACAAGGAGAGAAAAATAAATTAAAAACACAATATGATAGACAAAACACACATAAAAGGACAATATGGAAGAACAAAAACTAATATTTTACCTTTAAAGAATGCCTAGCTGCTTTGGAGCACATATTTGGGCATTCTCCATCCACCTTTCCCACCATCAAGAAAATTTTGTGTCATTGCCATTATGGCATTTTCAATGTAGAGAAAAACTCCATCCACATCACAATTTCTACTAAATTCCTTCAACTTTTCCATAATTATCGTCAACTGTTGCTTTGGACTTTTTTTACATTAACCACTTTAGATGGTAATCATCAAGGAAAACCCTACATAATAATTTTACCCATGCATTAAATGCCTTTTGCAAATCCCTTGTTGGTAACATGTGGCGGTCGATGAACATCTTTTGCTTCATCAATCACATTTTTTGTTTTATTTTACTACTTTGCAAGTTCCTCCATTGTAAGTATTTTTTGCAGTTTCTTGGCTACTTGTTCCACTACATCTAATTATGTTAACAAGTGTGTTTGTGGTACAATAGTTGTAGATGTCCTCCACACTTTTAATCTTGCCTTTTACAAAGCTCCTTGTAGACAAAATAAAAAAATATTGAAACAAAAAAAAAGATTGGATTATAATAATCACAGAGATAAACCATAGGAAACAATAAGAGTAATAGAATAAAAGAAAATGAACATATCCTTGGCATGAAAATGATAATTCCACCATATACATCTTTTGAAAGCAAATGTGAATTACCAAGATTATGGATTTAATGTTTGTTAGGAATTAAAGAACCACAATCCATTGTTCATAATGCAAGCCTCTATGTACCATTATTTGTTTAGTTAAAAAATTTGTCATGAAAATCCTTAGACTTTTAGAGGTGCTTAGTAAAACCCACAACATTTTTTCATACAAGGTATTCTAAAACTTCTTTGCATTTATAACTTATGTCAACTTGAATAGAATGTGGGGAGATGGTCCAATAGTTAGGTTACAAAGATTTTACTTCGAACATATGAGCAAAAAGAGGAAAATCAACTTTAAGGAACACAAAAAAATTAGGGAGGTCAAACAAATGATGATGACCTACATGTTTAAAGCCCTTGAACAAGAATAACGAGTGTATGATAATGACCAATTACCATAACATTTCCACTGACTTCATTAATTCCTAATAGTTAGTGCGAGCATAATGTCATTTATGAATCGACATACTAACTGTTGTTACAAGAGCATATGTGCCATGACTTTGGCTAATTTAAAAAATCTTGAAAAAAGAGAAGACCAAAACTTGAAACTAAGAATTAGTTTGAATTCATGAAAAAATCTCCCAAATTATTTATAAATTGATGATAAAGCAGTGAAGTATGATTAATATCTTTTGCTTTTTTTTGTTACTTGCTCCATTGTACGTGTTTTTGTTACAAATACTTCAATTGAATTGTTATTTTTTTGTTGCTTTCCTCCTCACATCCAATTTCGCATTTTTTGGGGCTACATGTAAACAAAATTAAAAACCCAATACACAAGCAACTAATTCATAAGCTAGGACAATCATGTTACCTAATTCAAAATATAAGTAGCTTACAAGGGCAATATCCATTCATTTAACTTTCCATGTTTTGGACATTCCAACACATTAACAAGAGTTAAACTATAAACATAAAATTGAGGTTCTAACTCTTTGAAACATATTGATCATCACATAGGGAATTTGTATCCATAGCTTCCCATACAATTGAATGCCATCTATGCATGCAATCACTACAAATTTCCCTTGAACTCCCAAGTTTCATAACAAAGAAGAGGGCGTGAGTCACATGGGGAACACATGAACAAGGAAAGAGGGAGAATAATCACCTCTTAACTCCATAGAAAAACAAAAAAATAATTGAAGAAACTTCCTAAAGGTTTGTTAGCAATTTTTGATGCACATTTTCCAAAATTTTTAGCAAATGGAACCACGATTGCATGAGCTACACATGATAGGAGTTAAATGTTAAAACTATGTTGCTAAACAAGAATATCTATGATGACAACATCCACAACTACTACATGGTTGTATGTTATTTTTACAAGTGTCGATCCTCATGAATTAAAGTACAAGTGGATCTCAATTGGGATGTTTCAAAAGGGTCTTTTTATTTGTTTGTTTGATGGGTATGCTACAAGGATTATGATGTTATAGAGACACCAAATGATCACTCATCATTAATTACCATTGTCAAATTTGCTTGCAATGATCTTAAGCTTTTTAGTTATAATGTTAATAAGTAAGTTTTTTAGAGCTTTTGTCTTTTGAAAACTATATTGAACCAATTTGTTGTAATTGAAATTGGTGCTATGGTGTATACATTTAGTTTGATTTCCTCATTCTAGAATGTGTAGCAATGAATGCTTACACATTTTGAACAAATTGCAACAATAGGTTAGTTGTCTTTCGGCACATGACAATAATGAGTGTTGGTTACTAGAGCACATAATAACATCACGAGATTGTTCTTTTGAGCACCATTGTCACTTTTTTCATGTCTTATACATGCAAATATTATCATGCATTGTATCCATCTTATTCAAACATAAATAACACATGCCATGTTGTTGCCATCTTCATTATTTTCATTCAAACCACATATGGGTATCACATGATTCTTCATCAATTGATGACTAATCATGCAATGTTTAACTCCAATTTTAATGTTGCTACATGATGAAAAGTTCAATATTTTCAATTTAGCTAGTGGCAAATTGGTGCAATGCTTCAAATCAAAGGGAGATATTGGTAAACCTATCAAGATATAAATGTATACATAATTCTACAAGCTCTATTTTTTCACCAAGTTTTGGAAGTCGTGTTTTTTTCTCCTCTGGTCTCAAAACGTCAAAATTGAAGGTTTCTTTTTCTTGGTGGTTATGTTGGGATTGATGTCAAACATTAACTTGTTTTTTTGAATTGTGAATTTCTTTTCATTAGGTCTATGGATCCAAATGGCATGTATGTTGTGTGTTCACATTCCAGTTAATACTTACGAGTATATGATTTTGCCATTGGGGAACTCTTAGCTAACCCAATCTTCAAGGCATGCAAAAATTATAATTGGATTCATGTTTTTGCTTGATTACATGTAGCTAATCTCTGTAGGCTTTCTAAGACATAGAAGTAGCCTTTTGGTGAGATTATATGTTTTTCTTTGAAGGGGAAAATTTGATAATGGGTTATGATGTTTCAATTATGGGTATTGAGGTTCTAGCATAGATGTGTGTTGATGGGAATTCTATTTCATGCCTTATGAGTTTCCTTGAATCATTAGCAATGGTGTGGTGCTTTGGGGTGAAAGTGAGTGGAAACAATTGCATTTTTGTGTGGTAGCTTCCAATGTTGTCCTTTTGTGACCGTTGCAAAAATACCCAAGTTGAAATTTGTCCTCACCCAAAAGGAGGCTTGAAGTTAGTCATACTTTAGGCACATCCAATATTTATCAGGAGTTATTAGGAGCCAAAATTACTTGACTTGATGTAAAACTTAAAAAATTACTTGACTTGCTTTTTTATTATTATAAGTATGTTTAAGATTTTTCATAATGGTGATTTTGAAAACATTTGATCACAACATTGGTATTAGCTTAACCACAATATGAGATTATGCAAAACAATGTTTCATTTATGAAATTGTGAAGTTTTGCATTGTGTCATTAAAATTTATTTAATGTCTGTAATATTTGAAATTATGGAGTTTTGCATTGTGATAATATGCTTGTTTTAATATATGAAAAAGGAGATTTTTGAGCAAAAAATGGTTTAATATACTTATTAATAATGTAAAAACTTGAGGGAAAAAAAAGAAAAAATTTGAGCCAAGAGTAGTATAGCCCACCTATGTCTCTCATGAAAAAGTTGAGAATATGAGTGGGATAGGTTGGTTTAACCTAGTTGGAATTTTATAACCTAGTGGGTGAGCTTTGAGGCAAAATTGTGGATATGAATCAATATTTCCACACACTTTTCTACACTTTTTTTAACCCACACTTTTTACAGGCCACTATCTTGAACAACTTTCCCATGATTTGCCACATATTTGTTACATATGGTTCATGTAATGAAACATCAAATGTGTGAAAAATGTGAGGAAATTCTAGGGTACAAGCATGGAAAACTATTCCAAATGTGGTAATGAAAGTAGCAAAGCAAGGATGAATAATTGGAGGAAACTCTGAGTTAGTTGTTTAATGATAATAAAACATAGATTGATCATCAAAGGGATTTCAAAAGATAGGATGAGAAATGCAAGTATAAAATGAAGAACAAAGAAGACAATAGATTTTGAAAAGCTGGATCTTGAACATAAATTGGGGAATGATGTTGAAGTTTCCTTAAAATGCCACAATAGCCAAGTTTGGGCAACACATTGCACATCAAGAGGGACCCACTTCCTTCTCCTCTCATGGATAGCTATGTAAGAAAATCCTACAAATAAACAAAATTGTGTGTAATAAATCACAACTTAAGAATCTATGAATTTAACTTTGTCTTTCAAAGTAACAAGGATTTAAGAAATCTCACTAGGTGTTAAATTAGAAGACACTAAACACCCCCCAAAAGAGCTTTGTTTAAGCAATAATGTAGTGTGGTTCAGTTTTTTTCTTTGGGGTTAAAATTAATCAAATTGTTACAAAAATCCATGCCCAATGAAAAATATATAGAAAAGGAGGTATTGATGCAAAAACTAAACCTAAAAATGTGATGGTGCTCGGCAATTATGGCTAGGAGGCCATGTGATGTATGGAGTTTGTAGCCTTGCAAAACTTAAGAAATTTATCACCTATCACAAGTTGATCACATCTAGACCATTGTATTTTGAGTTTTTTTTTTAGCTTGCCACCTTTTGATATTGAGCATGACAAAAGGCTCCTATAGGCACAACTATTTCATTGCTAGCTTGTGCTCTAAAGTTTATAGATTTCATTGTGAAATTCCAATGGTTCTACTTGTGTATGGTTTAGGTTTTTTATTTCAGTCATGTTTTCAAAGTTCAGCCTTTAGGAACAAATGCTTAACAACTTCAAAGTTGAATTAAAAATTTGATGGACCAATTAATAGCTACAATTTTGTTATAAACTTTTAACACATTTAGTGTTAAGATTACTCATGATATGCCACCTGTTGCCAAATACTTATATAATTTGGTTGGGTGTAATTGATAGTAATTTTGATAAATTGGGCCATTTTGTCAATTTTGAATTGGTCATGCAAATATTTTGTTATGTTGTAACCACATTAGTTCGATCATAGGCAATATTAATATATTTGTGCAATTTCAAAATGTCAACCTTAGTCACATAAACTATTGCATTGCATGCACAATAGCCAATTGAGTTAAAGAAACAAAAATAAAGACACACTTTCGTGGTTTGATTAATCTTGTGAATAAAAATAATCGAACATTTTTATAGTGGCAAATGCCAAAAAGTAGTCTATTGATGTCCACATGCCCTATGCATCAAAGAAATAACCAGTGTTAAGTAGTTCTCACCTTTTTGAGAAAATCACCCGTTCCAATTTTCTTAAAAAAAACTACTCCAGTTCTTTTTTTTTTTTTTTTCCCAAAAATTGATATCCCAAGGTTTTAAAATTATCATTAAAAATAAAACTATTGAATTTGTAGGTAGGTTGGGTTCTCAAGTTTGAACTCAAGATTCCTTTGATGTAAATTTAAATTTTAAACATAAAATCACAATTAATCATGTGAAATAAATTAGATGATTATTTTATTAAACCATTGACGTGTGTAAACTTTAAATATAAAAGTTCAACTCTATGTGTGCACATGCAAAGAGTTGTGACCTAGGGATTAGCGCTTAAGATTTTCAAAAAGTATTGGTTTCAAACTCAAAACTTTTACAATGAATAAGTTTTTTTACACTTAATTGAGTTTTTATAAACTTATATAAGTATGCTTGACCAGACTGAGCAGGTTACTTGATAGCCTTCACGGGTATCAGGTTTGGGACTCTGTGATACCTGATCGATTTTGAAACTGTGGATTTTCAGCCAAAGTGAGAGAACCTTCAATTTGAGAACTGGACTGAGAATTGGCCTGAAAACCAGGTGCGATTGTGATACCTGCTCAGGCACAGGGAACCAGCACCCACCAGCGCACCATGCAGGATGGATGGTAAGTGGTCAGCAAACAGTTTTCTGTTGGGTTCCAGTTCCCTAGTTAACCATGGTGGTTAGCTCAGTTGCTGTTTTTTAACAAGGTATTTAGGTAGTAAAAACAGTCCTTACCTATGAATACACCATCTACTTACCTAATAGTAACCTATTTTCTTACCTATCTACCTATATGGGACCTATTTTCTACAAAATTGGTTACCAAGGTGAAACCAAATATTAACTCAGTTGATGTTCATCCACAACTAACTGAGTAATAACAGGCATTCAGTAGTGCACCATTTCTTTTATTCTTCAACCCCTAAACATCATGACACTGCAAATTTCAATAAAAAAGCAGCCCATTTTGGGGCTGTATAACTTTTAATAAAGGTTAAACCAGTGAAAATTTCTCAGTCTAAAGGTGTACGCTGTTTACTATCTATGAAGCAAGGTAGTTTGTTTGTTTTGTTTTGTACTTATGAGATCCACCGAACCAGGATGCTTCAGATCATGTTCTTGGTCTCTTTGGAAAGCTCTCAAGGGGAAGGGGTGCATCAGCTTGGTTTCATGGTGTTTGTACTTGTGATATTGAGTTCTGGAATATTGAATGATTTCTTCACTGAAAATTAAATTAAATTGTAGCTAAACATTTCAGAGGAATTGGAATGTGCCTTTGGTGTTGTTGGAAAGATCTTGATGAGCAGGATTTAATGAAATTTATTTGGTAAGATTAGGATTCAGAATGTAGGAAATATTGATTTTTAAGTGATTTCTGCTGCTGAAAATTCAAATAAATTCCAAAAAACCAGGTTTTGGAAGGAAAAACCAGTTGAGGACATGGTGCCACTTGGGCCAACAGCACAGGCCACACAAGTCTCTATTCAGTTCCAACTTCAAATATTGGTAGTGAACAACATAAACATTTTATCCTCTTGTCAAGACGAGTTTTGATGGTGGAAGACACAAATTTTGCATTGTGTAGAATCATGAGGTGCTCGAAAAATAAGGCTATGGTGAGAGCTCCTTTAGCATCCTTTGGAAATGCCTTGTCCTAACTTTTTTGACATGTCCCGCAACCTTTCTTTTGATAGGTTAGATTTTTTTTTGCTTTTGATACAACATATTGTTTAACATTACAATGTTAACATTACATTTAATTTAAAAACTGGTTTAAAAATTGTTACCAAACAAAAATCTGAGTCCAAATGTGGTGAAAAGTTCTCAACTTATTTTGAAATTATAAAATTTTCAGAAAAAATGAGGATATTAAGACAATATATTTTAATATATATTTTCCCATTTTGGCAAAAAAATTGCCCCCAAGACAATCCTGGTCGCCATACATCTGTTTACTGGCTGCTGTTTTAATAAAAGCTTCATCAATTTAGTTGAAGTCTTCATGGGGATGCTTGTCACTTTTGCTACACTACAAAATGGGGGAAAAAAACACTGGTGTTGAGAGCAGTATTTGTTTTTCAATTTCCTGATGGAGCCAGGGTAGCAAGATCGGTAGACAGATTTCAACTTAACTTGCCACATTATTTCAAGGAACTCTTAAAACTGTAGCCAATAGATATAAATGTGGTGACACCCTCCCCTAAAGAACAGTATTCTGTCACCTTTTAGGTGAGTTGTTGTTCAAAAAAAAAGAAAATTTGTAACAGAATGTTCCATTTTCAGAAAACTTTCATGTTTTGATGATTTTTAGGAAAAGCAAGTCACTGGTTCAGAGTAAACCACACAGCAGTGTTTTGTTTTTTCCCTGGCGAACTGGTGCAAAATTGCAGAAGACATTTGCATCAGAAGAATATTCTGTTGCAGATTCCTAATGTTTTTGGCCACAATTGGTCACCCAGAAACAAAAAGAGTTCCCTAGATTTAGGCACGTTTCTACTGTTAGGCAGGTTTTGTAAAGAAGCAACTCAAATTTTTCTTGGGGTCTTACTATGATACCACCTTAGGTGCAGGTTCACCCAACTTGGCGTCTTGGGTGTGAGAGAGACAAAACCTGTAATTGTGCAAAAGAATTTGGTAAAACCACAAAGTGGAGATTGATGGTTCCTGGAAATAGGGGGGATGAAGTCTCTAGGCAACTCCCCCAAGTAGAGATTTAAAAAAAAGAAACCTGATTTTCAGGAGTCAAAAGTTGGAACTAGACTTTTTGCCCTTGGGGACTTGGCATGCATTTCACAAAGGGGATGTCCTCACAATCCACATGGTTGGAGGAGGGAAAAGGTTTCCACTAAACCTTCCCCCACCTGAATGCACCTTCAGTGTTTGAAAAAGAGATGGCTCTTAATTTGAACCCTGAACCATAAACTCCTTTATCCTTGTTGAGGTAGAATCTACTAATTACTACTCATTGTTGTAAATAAACCTCTTTATGGGGTCTCATATTTTAGATTTGAGAGCTCCAAATGGTTGTTTGGATAATTAGAATTGTTTGGGGCAAAGAAAAGGTAGCAATTGATGGGATACTAGGTACCACCTTTTAGCTCTTTGCAGGCAGTTGCGAAGTCCATGGTCTTATCATGTCCTTCCATGTGTTGCATTGATGCTGTTGTCTCAGATGACAGAAACTTGATGCAACACTTCTAGATCTCCTTCAAATCTGCACTGCTCAGTGATGTGGTTGGTATTTTTTGCAAGTAATTTTGTACAATTGCATTATATTCTTCAATTGGATTTTGAACATACAACCTTCATCAACTGCATGTGCACATTCGTCGCATAACTAGCAAGCATGTGTAGGCAACACCCGGGTTGGAGCCTTCCCAGAATAAGGAGCTTAAGAGGAGGCAGTGGCCTATTTATCAGACCAGTATCTCATGCCCTATATGTAGAGGGGAACTGTACTTCTGTACTCAGTTTCACAGTAGGCATGACAATACTTTTTCCCCTAAATCTTTTTGTTGTTTTTCCACCAAAAAAAAGGGTAATCTTTGTTTTTCTGTGTAAAGTCAACTATCTTTTTGGTGCCAAATTTTTGATAGATCTCAACATTGGGCATGGCTATGTGGATGACGAATTATTATAAATTTCAACTTAGAGCATCTCCACCCCAAAAGAGTAAACAAATCCTTTATTTTAGAATACAATACCTGTTTCATGATCACTGTCCCCACCCACAAATGTCGTAAAAGTCCCTTTAAATTAAACAGTCAAAGACCATTTATATCTTTACATCTGGACGAGTAATAGTCACTGTCCAAATTCATAGTAGAAACAAGTTTTTAAGCAGGTTAAAATGACCACGCAAAATGGACCATTAATCCTGGAGAGCAGCAGGATTTGCACTATCCTGCTGCAAGATTTAATGAAAAGGGGTGTTTGCCAGTGTGGGGTGGAGATGCTCTTAGCTAGTGAATATCGAGCAGGGCCCAAGTGTGTCCCTCAATTGTTTGTTATAACAAAGGATCACAAGGTGCACATGCTCAATTCCATTCAAATGTCCCAGAGGGTCATGTATTGTCTACAAGCCTCTACTAGCCAGTGGCTAACTTGACATACTCCTAACATCTAATAGAAGCTAATTTAGTGAGTACACTACAAGTTTGTACAACTGGAAACATGCGAACCAATGTGAACACTGGAATTTGGAACATTACAATAGTTGTATTTTACTAGAGCACAACATCCTTGTCAAGGTGAACAAGCTTTTGTCACATTGAGCTGCACTGGGTAATTACTCAGTAAGCAGTACAGATTGAAAAAGCCACTTTTAGATGCATAGCAGACACATACAGGTAGCTCACAAGTTCTGGCCAGAGTGAACCAACAGCTTAACCTCTCCAGTAAAAAAAGAAGTCAAAAAAGAAAGGTACGTAGGACAATAGGTGGCTACAAAATATGTATAAAAAGTAGGTCCTGGCCAGGGGCAGGTAAGTAGGACAATAGGTCCCTACGAAGTAAGTAGATGCTTGGATGGCCAAGTAAATGGCTTGTGAGTTGTAAGTAGGCAGTAAAGATAACAACTAAACCAAACCACCATAGTTAGCTAGCGAACTGCAACCCAATGGGAAATTTGTTTTCCTGTGACCTGTCCAACTACCATCCATCAAACCACGATCCATCCATCCTTCGTGGTTCGCTGCTGGCGGTTGGTGACACCGTCGTCGCTGCACGTTTCTGCTGTCGCAAAGCAAGGGCTCATCTCGCAGGAATTCTCGTGGCTCGTCCAGGAGAAACAAGATTGCCAAGGAACGGAACGGACAGGCGACATGGTTTCACAGACTTTGCATTTGCGCTCGGAGGGTGCTGCAAGCCTGTGGTAATTTTCCTTTCTGCGGAAGTTTGTGGATAACATTAGGGATGCAGATTCTGCAGGAGAACCTCCGCTTCACCTGCGAGACAAAGGCATGCCGGATGGGAAGTAATTGACCACCAGCGGAGCACTTGACCGCTGAATTGGGGCTGCTGGCTGGCTTCTCTTTTCCTTTGTCTCGTTCTTAGAACTTTCAGCGCCTGCTTTCGGTGGCGCCGACGAACTCCTGGAGGAGCTGCATTTGCACTCGCTCCTGAACCATTTCAGGGGATTCTTCGACCGAGTCTTCCTTAACTCGACTGGAGTGACAGCATGATCATCAGCTGCGGAATTCATCTTAGCAATAGAACCCTCCATTGCAACGTGATCTTGGTCAGCTAGCTGCGTATTCACCGCCGCGGAGCAGCAAACAACAGAATTAAAAAAAGTTGTCCAAAACAGAGCTCCCAAGATGAAGGATCACAGATCAGATTATAGTCAGAGCTCCGGACCGTAGAGCTGCTACACAGCACGAAAGTAGAAGAAAACGGGCAGAATTAGCTGGTCACTCACTTCCTAAAACTCGCACTAAGCAGCTTGAAGCCAAGAATCACAACACCAGAGCAGCGGAGAGATCACACCAGAAGCTTCAGATCCAAATCTGGAGAAGCAAAGTGAGGAGGAATAATTGGAAGAAACTGCAATGAGTCAATTGTCAGATTCCAGAGAGCTGGATGTTGAATGTAAATGGCTGTGGATGCTGTGGAAGCTTTCTTAGAAAGGGAAGGCCGCCAAGTTTGGGCAACACGCTGCCTGTCAGGAGGGACCCATGTCTGCCCTCTCCACACACGAACGAATCTGCAGGAAAATCCTACAACTTGTAGAGGGTCCCTACACAATGTAATTTTGGAATGCGAAAGTTCTGTTAACTGGAACAGTCAATTGCCTGTAGGTTACTCGTGTAGTTTCTGGGAAAGAAACGTCAAAAAAAAGGAAGGAAAGTAAGATTTTATGAGGAGGGTTTCCGGTTTTTCAGAAAGAAGCTGCAAGACCTCATCCTATAGTTGGGATTTGTCAGCTAATTTGTCTTTCCAGGCAAATGCTTCAGGCTTCATTTCCATATGCTGGAGTCAATTGTGATAAAGTTATCCACTATTTTCCAATGGCCCAAAACACCTGCAACTGATGTCTTTTCTGGCTAGGGCCTACCCTAATTTGGGGGGCAAACATAGTTTGGGTGATCACCATTAAATGTGCTGGCCGGCCACAGTAGCCATGGTGCTTGCTGTCCCTCCACCAATAGCCATGGCACCCTTCCCACAACACCTATGAGTTTTTTTTTAATTAAAAAAAAATCACCACAGGAGAGGTCAAATGAAGGGCCTTGAAGCCAAGGACAGTCAAATAGCAGTGGTTTCCAGCACCGTGGATGGGTCCTAGGGTTGAAAAAAAAAGTAGAAAAAAGAAAACAAAAGAGAAGAAGATCACATGGGTGTTGTGGAAAGTTGCCCGAGCTACTGGTGCAGGGGCAGCGGCTGCTGTGGCTACTGTCCAGAGCATTTAATAGTGATCAACAGAACTATGTTCTCCCATCTGAACCATGATCTACCCTAATTTAGCCTTGGCAATATGGTAGAAAATGTTAAGAACCAATCCAAAATTTTCTTGGCTTCTTACTATGCAGGTAACAGGAGGAGAAACGGTGGCTCCTCCTAAGGAACGAAGAAGGCTCCACATAAACATACGAAGTAAATTTGCAAATTAGTTGTTGGGGGACCAGGCATGCATTTTGCCAAGGGGCGGGGTTGCGGAGGGAAGGGTGGCTCTTCCTGATGCATTCACATGGTTGGAGGAGGGAATAGGCCTCCCCAACGCTTTCCCCACCTTAATGCACATGCACTTTTTGGAAGAGATGGCTCTTCTGAGGTGGAATGGACGTGTGTTGGCCGGTTATTGCTTGTTTTTCATAGCTAGCATGGTAGGTTATTTTTTTATTCAAAAAAATTGAACCACACAGGCTATCAAATATAAAACATTTCCATAATTTTAGAATCAATTGTTTATCTATTTCATTGTCAGAGTAAACTACCCAATTATCAATTTATTCAGTTATTTCCATCTTTTCCTGATGTTTAGGAGTTATACTTTGAAATTTCTTCATATTGATTTGACATATATTTTATGAGTAAACTGTAAAACCAAAGTATATTGTTTGAAGTGAAAATATTTTTACTCATGGCAAAGGTCCCATATATATACAAATTGAAGATAGGTGAAGATTTTTTCAACATTGCTTCAGAAACGGTGAGGCATCCAAATTGCTATTTACAAATGTATTGCATCTCTAACTATTATTTTACAACAAATTAGTTGTTAACTTTAATTATTAGTAATTTTCTATTAAGTCAAAAATTATGGCTTTTGGGTAGGATTGATCATCGTCAATCATCGTTTCTGGATGAAGTTAGGCAGGCAGTGTGATCTCTTTTAGAAACTACGCTGAACATCCTTCCTCACACTTGACTGCCTAATTTTTACTCTATTCTTCAAAACAAATTTTACTATATGCACAAAAAATCAATCTTAAACTAGAGATCAGAGCTAAAGAATACATATAAACTAATTGTGAGATTTATCAAATTGTAAAAATAAAATAAAAAACTGATTAGTAAGTTCAAGAATGATCAGTAAGTTTATATATATATATATATATATATTAGTGGGTCCTATTCTATTTAGATTTATTGAACTATATATTTTCATGCAGTCTTATATTATTTCTCAATGAGGCATATCTAATGCTACCTCGTGGCTTTGTAAGTATGTTAGCTTCTTGCTCGTTAGTAGGCACATATTCTATGTTAACTTTTCCAGACTTTGTTTTTTCATGAATAAAATGATCTTGTAATTCAATATGTTTACTTCTAGCATGCAATATAGATTTTTAACAAGTTTTAAAATGTTCTAGTTATCACAAAGTAGGCAAGTAGGTTTATTATCATGAACACCAAGTTTAGCCAGTAAATGTTTTTGATTAAAGTCAACTAAGTTTCACAAAATTGGAAGTTGAACTTGAAAAGTAACCCAATAGTGGACTTGGGCTTATTTAGGTCTCTGGACCAATCCGAGTCTGCATAGAACACAATTTCTTCTGGTCCATCTTGAAGAAATAAAATGCCAAACTCTTTTGTACCTTGAACATATTTTAGTACTCGCTACTAGGCTGCCATGTGTGCTTCTTGTGGTGCGGACATAAATCTACTTAAGTAATTCATAAAAAAGGACAAGTTTGGTCAGGTAATGGTGTAATAGATAAGATTACTGATTAGACTTTGGTATTCTACCACAATGTTAGTGAGGTTTGAATCCATATCAGTATAGAGACAAACCCCCTCCTCCATAGTTGTGCTGATTGGATGACAATTTGCCATTTGATATCTATGTAAGATTAGTCTAGCATATCTACATTGAATCAACATTTTGCCTTCAATGAAATATAAGAACTTTATGTTAAATTTGGTTAGATTGAGTCTTGACATTTCGTAATGTTTTTCTAATTCTTCTTCTACCATGAATAATTTATGATCATCATCTCTTGTCGAAAACACATCATCACCATACAAGATCAAGATTACGCAATATTCTTTTGCTAAAATGTTATAATAAAGGTTGTGGTTTGCATGATTTCTCCTAAGTTCATGTTCACAAAAAAAGGAGTGAATATATCTTGGAGTACCATGCCCTAGGTGCCTTCTTTAACTTGCAAACTTGATGTCCTTTTCCATGCACTTCAAAACAAATTGGTTGTAGCATGAAATTTTTTTCAACAAGATCACCACTAGTTTAGCCTTTAGTTTTTCAACTATGCCATTTGTTGCAAGTTTTGTCTTGAACACCTATTTGTTCGTAATTGGACATTTCCCTGCCGGTAGATCTTGAAGTTCCCATGTTTTGTTGTGCATGACAGTGTCTTATTCTTGTTGCATCTAGCCACCCTCCAACCTTGGGGTGAAAGCATGGTAAAATGTACAACTAAAAGTACTTGCAAGTCTACTTGTTAATTGAACAAAAAGTAGGACCAAAATCTATCACAAAATTGTTATACATTCAATATTTTTAGTTGAATTATAAATAACAAGATATTTCTTCATTATTATGCATTAATTTTTTAATTTTTCATTGTAAAAATAGATTTCAAGTAAACTTTTCTAAATGCAAGTAGCTTTTAAAACCTATTTTCTATAGTGTAAGATTTGATTCAAGTATGTGTCAAATATATTATACCAAAGAGAAAGTATATATATTTTTGGTAATGCCCTTGAATATACAATGATCTTTATGCTATAACTTCATACATGTATATTTCATTAAAATTTTTAATGAAAAAATAGGTTTGAACACCATTTTGATTAGTCAATTTCAAACCTATTTATTCCCTATTTTTATTATTCCAAAGTTTTTGAAATTTTGTAGTTGATTTATAATAAACTCAATTGAGGGCTCAATAGTTTCAAAATGAAATTTAAGTAAAATTTGAATCTACTTTCTTGTGTTTTTGTGAAAAACTGCCTTTTTTTTTAACTTGATATTTTTTCAACAATTTTTTTGTATATTTTACCATGCTTTCACCTCTTGTTAGTAGCCACCTCCCTATAGGTTATCATATCTTCCAAAACTTCCATTCAATAAATTTATTCCTTGGAGTAGGATGGTGCACTGTGTAACTGTTTAGAGGATTTATTTGTGTATGTTGCTTTTTAGGAGATGATGCTAAAACTATTTTTGTTGGAAGAAGAACATGTTCCATATCCACACCATTGTTCATGAAGTTTCCTATATCAAGATTTCCATGGTTTGCCATTGGTGTAGCAACTTCCTTGTCTTCAAACTTTTCATTGGCTAAAGGTTTGTCATTTGCATCCTCCAAAACAATGGGAATTGTTGCAAAAAAGTCTAATTTTTGTACTTTCTTTTCCTTCAAAGCCACTTCTCTCATGATTTCTTCATTAAACATTACATCTTTAGAAATCACAATCCAACATGTACGAGGGTTATACACATGGTATGTTTTGGACATGCAGTCATCATATCCCACAAATAGGCCTTTAGTAGATCTTGGCTCCATCTTGCCACATATTCATTTAACTACATGAATGTATGCCAAGTAACCAAACACTTTCAAGTGATTGAGTTAGGTCGTTGGCCTATGTACAAATGTACTAGAGTGAAACTTCAATTAACACTTATGGGACTTTAATTTGTGAAATAGATTGTTATGTTCACCACTTCACTTCGGAAGGAATTTGGCAATTGTTCACTTGTAGCCATACTACAAGCTCTATAAAAAATGGTCTAATTTTTTTGTTTTAGAATGCCATTTTGATGTGGTTTTCAATAGTTGTTAATTCTTTCTTTATTCCATTATCTTTACATAATAGTTTGAAATCATCAATGAGAATTTCACCCCTTCGATCATTCTTCAAAATTGTTTTTAGCTTCCTAGTTGTTCCTGTAGTTATCTTGATCTTTTTCTATAACTTAACAAAATTTGAAACAATATAGATTTGATAAGTAGAAAGTAAATCCATGTTTTTTTAGAATAGCCCTTGGAAAATGTGAAGAAATATTGTGACCCTCCCAATGACCTATGTTTGAAAGGTCCACAAAGATTAGTGTGAAACAACTAATTTTGCAAGATTGCCCTCATTGCGCTCTTTGTTGGCATGATTTCCTTGTGTTGCTTTCCCAACACACTTTGTCACAAACAATGTTAATGATTAGTATGTATGGCAGTACAGTTGAATGTCCTTCTTTGGACAACTCATGTACACCTTGAATACTTATATGACCTAATCGTTCATGCCAAAGACTTATTTTAGGTTGACGTTCTATCATTAGCGGTGTGGGCGAGTTTTGTGAAACTTTTTGTAGAGTTGCGATTGTAAATTTGTATAAACCATTGGTTAAATCTTTCTAACTTGTAGCTATTATCTTATGAGGTGTATAGACTATTATTATCCAACAATTAGTTCTACCAAAAATCATTACACACCCCATGTTTACTATAGCACCTACTAAAAGAAGGTTTTCTTTTACTCTAGGCACATACAAAACATTGTTCAAAATCTTTATTCCTCCATGGAAAGCAATTACACTACTACCTTTACGATGCACTTCATGAATGTGACCATAGTAGATTTGACAAATTGGCATGACCTACAACCTTTTTAACATTTTGCAAAGACTCACTATCATCACAAACTTACGATATCATGAAATTTTAATAGAATTTGTGCAAAAATCATAAATGTGTCTAAAGTAAAATCCATGGGCTTCAAATGTAAAAATGACATAAAAATATACATATTACTTTTAGATAAATGATACGTCTTTTCTACTTGTGATGTTTTGATGTGAAGTATGTATGATTTACATTTTAAATAAATCCATGCAATTATTGTGAAGTAATTTTGGATAAAATTATGCAAATTTTGTGTATTAAACATGAACATTCATGTATGCCATTCAAAAACAATGTATCATCTATTTGATTATTTAAGATATTGAATATGTACAAATATTATTCATATTAACCATAACATAGAATTCATGGGATTTTTATTGGAACCTATGAAAACCAAACTTCACACAAAATTTGTACAAGCCTAAGCCTAGTAAGTTTGTGATGATGTCCTATGACATGAGTGGTAACACCTGGATCAAGATACTAGTTGGTATCTTTGTTTGCAGTCATTCACATGGGTAACAAATTCCCGTTGACTCGATGGTTGTTGTATTTCAATGGTTGGAATTGTCTTTTGTGCATTGCATTGATTTTTGAATGTGGTGGGTATAGAAAAAATGGACATTTTCTTCTTCAATGACTAAGTTGTTTTAAATTGTTGCAATGGTTTAGTTGTCACAGTGTGTTTTGAGGATAATTATAAGGATTGTTGTTTCCATCTTGAATGTGTGAAGCTTGTCCAATACCTCCACGTTCACTTCCATGTCCATGAACATGGTGTCCTTTTTGGTTCATAACTTGTTAGCCAAATCTATGTCCAATAGTGGTGAAAAATGCTTCATCCGAACATTCCCATTTTTGCTCAATTTGACATTTTTATTCTTCCAACAAAAAATTTCTAGAAAATTTATCAAAAGTCATCATTTCATCATGACTAATCACTTCTTGGATAAATGACTTGTAGGAATTTCGTAAGGCTCCCAAAGTTATCTGCACTAAAGAACTGTCCTTCATTTTTCTTCCAATCATTTGCACATGGATAGTAGTTTCTTTGATTTTTGTCAAAAATTCCAACATTGGTGTTGTTTTTTCTAATTGAATGTGCAACAACTTGTTGATCAACAACAAACTTCGAATTGCATTGTGATTTTTGAATAGGTCTTAAAAAATGTTTCACGCTACACATGGGTCTTCTTCATCAACAATATGTGGGATTAATTCATCCCTTATTGAGGTGATGATGATGGTGGCTAATGCCTTGTATCTATACTTTATCACCATTGTTTTAGTCATTGTAGTTAAGAATAATGTTAAATAACAATCAAATGCATCTCTAGCTACACCTCCATCATCTCCTATATTGACCACCACTTCTTTTGCATTTTGGTCATCTCCTTGTGGGAAGACAAGTCCCTGCAAGTCCTCCTTCTTTTGCTATCCCTTGTACAACTTCCATCTCACTTGCCAACTGACTAAATTCCTAGTGAAGGTGACAACACAATTCACCTTCTAGTTGCATTTTCAAATAGCTACAAACATACTTGGAAGAACCCCCATTCCTCTAGAGTGGCTCTCATTTGTTCCACATGCTCAAGTTGTTTTTTACCATGCAACCCCAAGAGGTTGACCATTGGATTGCTCATCCCCCACTAGCAATAGTGCAGTAGTCTTTAATGTTACCCTTGAGCTTCAAGACATCTAGAACTTTCTGAGACCTAGCCAACTGCACAACTAAGTCATAGTTTGTTGTAATCCACATTTTTTGTAATTGCCATCATGATTGCTGCCTCCTTTCTTCTCTCTCTCTCAAGTTCTTTCAAGGTTGTAAAATAGTTCTACAAACTTTTGATACTCATTTAGCTTGAACACTAGCTCAGAATATATTGTGCTTGCAGTGTAGTTCTATAAAGTATGAAAACTTCAAACATTATTACACAACCTTTAGTTTTAGTAGAGGTTCTAGACTAGTGTTTGGAGCTTTGTAGAGGTTCTCTCTCACAAGTGTAAGCTTGGAAGTTTGTTGGAGAACATGAGAATTGGATTCAATTGTGAAAAACAAATTTGGGAATGGAGATCCAGAAACTGACCAGTGTGAGATGGTTTATGTAACATGTGAATGTCAGCAAAAGTGCAACATTGCTGCTAGATCTAGTGATGGCTAGCAATTGAACAGCTCCTCTACATTTGATCAACATAACATCACAAATGTAATTTCTTGTTTAGTTTGCAATTGAGGGTTTTTCTAACTTTGCTTGATTTCCAACTTTCTATGCTTTGTAGTGATCAGGTAGTTGAATGCATATAAATGAATCTCTTCTAATGTAATTTTTACACTTCCTAATACACCAGAGTCATGCTTAATGAGATGAATGGAAATGGCTAGTTTTCATTGGTTGCAAACTTACCAGCTTTTTTCTGTAAGCTTTGATCTCAAGTGCTTTGAATGTTTACAAGTTGGTTATTGCTATCATTAAATGTGATCATCTTTTTGGAACACTTCTAGCTGAGCTTTGGGAATTCAATGATTTTGTGGATATAACCTTTGTGGAAAGTGCTCCACACTTTGGCAATTTGCGAAGTCCAAGACATAATTAGCCAAGTTGTAAAGGTGAGCTTTGGTGAACATGCTTTCGTAGAATCCTTTGATAAGGGGAGGAAAGTTCAATACTTACTTGTTTGGGTACTCTTGTGGGTTCAAAGGTCCAAAGGCAACTGCATGCATTCTAGAGTAGCCAAGCAATCATGATTTGCTGGGTTAAGTGCCTCGCTTCATCAAGAAGAAAAACAAAAGGTTTGCCATCTAAAAGCTACTCCAATTTTCTCTTCACCCTTAGGGCTATTGTCCTTTGTTTGTAACAAGCTGATCATAACATAATGGCTTTGCTCTTTATGGCAAGTTCAAACACAAAATTATAAGAGTTTAGGGGTATAAGAGTTGACAGGTTCAAAAGAAAAAAAAGGAGAGTTGATGGGTTCAAACAAAATCACAAAAGATTATGGTAATTTGATTGTAAAATGACAATGGATTTTGATTATCTATTTGATGGAAACAATAGGTTCATTGCATAATGATTCCATCCTTTATGGCATGTTGAAACAGAATCAG